>Ga0256847_1000376_pt1 | contig 29337 bp, 22 predicted proteins | sample TeddybearmetaG_FD_189099 | JGI IMG/M metagenome (GOLD analysis project Ga0256847, IMG submission 189099) | Hydrothermal vent microbial communities from East Pacific Rise, Pacific Ocean - Teddybear | ecosystem: Environmental > Aquatic > Marine > Hydrothermal vents | place: Pacific Ocean: East...
GATAAATCTTCGTTCAGAATGACAAGGAACTATGTTACAGATAGCCAAGTTTTACGAAGTAGAAAGACAAATTTCTAGTAAATTCTTCTTTGATCACACATTATACTCTGTAATTTACCCACCAATCGCAGGCTTAGAAAACGGAGGTGCTTTTATAGGCTTCACTCCTTCTTTCGCCACTGCCTTCAATACTTCTATCACTGCTCTTTCCAATTGTGGATCTCTTCCTTGACTTAGAGACTTAGCATCTTGACGTACAAAAACATCTGGTGATATACCCTTGTTTTCTCCTACCCATTCATTATTTACAGGATCGAAAATAGCATTGTCAGGACAAGTCACTCTACCGCCATCAATCATCCGGTAATGAGTAGAAGATTTGACTAATCCGCCCCACGTAGTTCTACCAATAAGTTGTCCAGCATTTTGTTGACGGAATACCCATGGGAAGAAATCACCACCTGATCCAGCCATTTCATTGATCAATAATGCTTTTGGACCTAATATTCCTGCTGGCAATTTCATTGGAGCACCATTAGGCACTTCATTGGTGATTGCAGCTCTGATTTTTCTAGTCATATTATCAACCATAAAATCATCTAATAGACCTCCACCATTAAACCTTTCATCTATGACTGCACCAAGTTTGTCCTGCTGTGCAAAGAAGTACCTATTAAAAGAAACTATACCTCTGCCACTTGTATTTGGCACCCAGATATAGGCTAATTTTCCATCAGATAGAGAATCAACCAATCGTCTATTATCCTCTACCCAAGCTCGTGTTCTCAAGCCACCATCTGATTTTATTGGTTCTATAGTCTCTTGCCATGAATCTTCAAAAGAGGGTTTGTCATTCACATGTATGATTGTCTGCTGATTTGCAGTCCCGTCGAAGTATCGATAAGGATTATCTGATGATGTTATTTCTTGACCATTCACTCCAACGAGGTAATAACCATTTTTAATTTTTGTACCGGGTCGATCAAGAGGTCCTGACAAACCAGGGTTCCATGCTTCTGTAGTATATATTCTTTTGATTTTCCAGCGGCCATTATCAGCCATCAAGTCGGCGCCAAGAAGTCCCATATTACTATCATCCACATCAGGATAGTCGCCTCCACTTACGAAACTATGTCCTACAGAAAGTTCTCCATTTATCTGGTCTAAGACATAATTCAAATCTGCTCTATGCTTAATGTGTGGCACCAACGGAGCATATCTTTCATACACAACATCCCAATCTCTACCATGCATATTCGGATCATAGAAGTAATCTTTTTCATATCTCCATGTCTCTTCGAATATCTGTTTCCATTCTTTGTTACGATCAAGTTTCATTTTTAGGTTGATCTTGACGCTTTCTCCATCTTTTCCACTACCAGATTTGGCATCCATGATGGTCCATGTATCTTTCATACGAGAGAGCAATTTCTTGCCATCACTTGATGTAGACAAGTACCCTGCCCCTGCTACAAACTCCTTTGCTTCTCCGTCTTCCAATTTAAATTTATGAATAGTGAGTCCTTTACTGCCTGGCTTACGTTCGGCAATAAAGACTGACCCTTTTGGACCAGCGATCAATTGTACAATATTGCCTTTATCCAATGGTAGCGGCATGATCCGTCGAGTAAGATTTCCAAAATCAATCTTGACTTCTAACTCTTTTTTATCTTTGTCTTCACCATCTTTTTCCTCATCTTCTTTCTCACTCTTTTTGTCTTTTTTATCGTCTTTATCTTTTTTATCGTCTTTATCTTTTTTATCGTCTTTCTCCTCTTCTTCTTTCACCTCTTCTTCGTCACTCTTTGGTTCAAATGGTGAAGCCTCATCTGCTGTGAGATTCATAACATAAGTAGCATATTCAGGATCAGATTGCATAGCACTCGTATTCGCCCATCCAGAGCCGAGACCCAGATCAGTACTCGCTGCAAAATACATATGCTTGCCATTTCTATCCCAAGTGGGATATACGGCATCAGCAAATTTATCGGTTAATCTTTTTGGCGTAGATGTACCTACTTGCCACACCATTATTTTTCTAAGACCATTGACATCAGATGTATTATATGCCAACCATTTAGAATCTGGTGACCAGGCGAGGTTCATGTTTCCTCGGTCAAGATTATTACCAGCATGACCGATTGCTTTGATCGACTTGGTTTTAAGATTGACGATCTGTATCCAAGTATCATCATCAACAAAAGCTATCCTCTCGCCATCAGGGCTCCATGTCGGTTCCCAGCCTAATTTTGATTTTCCTATATCAATTCTCACAGGTTCTTTCATTCCAGATTGATCCTGAAGCATGAGTCCGTATCCTTGTCCACCTTTATCAGAGAAGTAGGCGATTTGATCTCCATTGGGTGACCATATCGGTCTTCGCTCTGCTACTCCTGAGGACTTAGTAAGATTTCTAGGTGCACCATCTTTAGCAGGTACAGTGAATATCTCTCCTCTTGATTCCATGACCAATCGCTTGCCAGTAGAAGATAAAGAGACTGATCTTGCACGCTTACTTACATCTTCCCATTTGGTCTCCATCCATGGGAAATCACCGATTATATTTATTTCGATATCAGAGATCACATTCGTCGCTATATCAAGCAAATGTAATAATCCGTCTCTTTCAAAGATGAGCGTTCCTCCATGGCTAGCCAATGTCTTGACGTCCGATCCTGTGAATTGTGTTACTTGAGTCAATGCTTGAGTAGCTACTGCAAATTTCCAAATGTTTGCAGAGCCATCACGATCAGATATGAAGTAGATTCCATCCTTATTCCATACAGGTTGGATGTCGGTTGTTTGTTCATTTGAAATAAGTATTTCAGAGTTATCTGCAAGGTTGAGTACTATCAATGGTGTATTCTGTCCACCACGGTACATTCTCCACTCGACATCCCATCTGGCTACCCTATCTAGTATGAGACTCTTTCCATCTGGCGAATATTCACCATCGTTGCCCCATTGTGCTGTTACTTTAGTTGCTGGTCCACCAATTTTTGGAACGGTCCATAAATAATTATGTCTAGCTGGTGCAGTCCCTCTAGCGGAAGAAAATAAGATAGATGATCCATCATTCGTCCAATCTCTTACGCTAGCTCCTCCAGGTAACCATGTAAGTTGTGTAGGGGTGCCTCCTTCTATAGGTACGATGTATACTGCACTATTTCCAGATCTATTAGATGTAAATGCGATAGTCCTGCCATCAGGTGAGATGTGTGGATGATTTTCTCTGGCTTGGGTGCTGGTTATTCTATTGACATCACTGCCATCTCTATTTGCAACCCATATGTCTGACGCATAGGAGAATGCAATATGGTTATCGCTTAATGAGGGTTGTCTGAGTAGTCGGGTTCCTTGACCAAAAGAATCGAATGTTGTAAACAATAAAAATAGAACAATAATAATGTTTGATGATACTTTCACTTTGGAGATATTTGTTAGATAGAAGGTTAGGAATGATACATTAATAAAGTTCGCTTTTATACGCAGGTATTTTATTTTTCAGCAAGGCAAAAAATCTGCCTACCGGCAGGCAGGCGTAGACAATGCAGGGCATTGGCGAGGCTTTTTAACGCTGTAGAAAGATAAAATAACAAGTAGAAAATGTTATTTTATTATTGAATCATTCCTTATATGCCGAAACTAATGCATTTATTTAATTTCTACAATAATTCTAATGTCATTTCGATCAATGATACTATCTATCGGATAGAAAATCTTAATCAAACACAAATAATAATTTCTAGTTTCTATAAATTCTATTTTAATGTAATGGCAGCGCTATATTTTGTTTCATACTCCATTGTTTATGAGCTGGCGTTTCCTCGTTGTCTAATCGGAATCCAAACTTCCTCTTGCGATTTATCATCGGTAGGATTGTATTTTTCTCCCAAAAGTTCAAAATGTTCCCTTTGGTCTAATACGTAATCAGAATTTGGTAACCATTGACTAAAAATATATTGAGATGTTTTCAGAAAATCCTTTGCCATTCCTTTATGCACAAAAACTGCATAAAGTCCACCATACAAAATTCGTGTTTCCATATCTTCGGGAATATTCTCAAATTCCGATGTCTCAATCATAGCACATTTTGTAAACTCAGTTTGCGGATTAAAGTCCTTAAAATCCAATGATTTGTCATAAACCTGCATTGAAAACAATTCTGAACCAACTGTGTTTTTTATCATTTTTCTTCCAGGCATAAAACTTCTCCACAATTCGGCAGTTCTATTATTCGCCGAAGACATTCTCAATGATTTTCCTACTAATTTTTTTTCGGGAAGTGTTTCTATTCTTGGTTGCATTTTATTGATTTGGTTCAAATTTGTTTTTTTTTAGCTAAAAGTCCATTTTCATAAGAGTTTTTTTTTTCAAACGTTTTTTCTTCTATAAACTGTTGTTCCATTTAATCTAGATGTTTCTTCCGCTTGCACATAACGAAAGTGGGTACGTTGTCTCTACAAGCGAAGCGAAGTAGATATGATCATTATCCATAATGTTGGCTGAAGGCTATGATGTCAATTATCCATGAATATTTTCGAAGATAAAAATGCCTAGTCCTATAATAGTAAATAGATAAATTGCGTTAAATCATTAATAGAATGTTCCATAAATCTTCAATTTACTTTTCTCTTTTCATATCGTTAAGTATTATCTAATCGAAGTAAACAGCCCGTTCTGAATAATTAGTGTCTGAAAGATATATTATTCTAAGTCAGCGCGTAAATTCTATTAAAGATTCTCTTGAAAAATGATTCTGCTCTATATAAAAGGATAAATTTCAAAAGACATTTAAATTTATTTCATTTTCTATTAATTATTTATTATCCTTAAAATATATTACTTTTTCTTGGTGACGCAAAAACGATAATATGAAAAATTTCCAAAACAAACTAGTAGACAAGAATATCAAAAAAGCTGTAAAACAAACTCCTTCAGTCGAAGAATATATGACCCGAGATTTGATCACTTTTAAAAAGGATACTGACATTAATGTTGTTATCAAATCATTATTAGATAATAGAATCTCAGGAGCCCCTGTTCTCAACGATAATGGTCAAGTAGTCGGATTAATTGACGACAAAGATTGTTTGAATGTTTTATTTGGAAATGTCTACAATCGATTGCCCACGACTACTGATACGGTTTCCAATTATATGTCAAATGTGATGAAATCCATTAGTGTCAATCAGAATATTTTGGATGTGGCTTTAGTGTTCATTTCTTCGCCTTTTAAGAGATTATTGGTCATGGATGATAACAATAAATTAGTAGGACAAATTAGCAGACGCGATATTCTACGTGCCATTAAAGAGTTAACATAGATTTCATTTCTTATTAGTTTCTAAGAATAGGGAAGAGGAAAGTTTATATCCCCATTCTATAAATCGATACCTAAGCAATCAGTTGAAGAACCCACCAAACATTGCTTTAATAAGCATTTTCGGGTTTATCATAGATTTCAATCACTTTTAGCCTCTCTTGAAATTTCATTATCACCTTTATGGATTATGGCTAATGTTTAGTGTAAACTATGTAGACCCGTTTAGCGGATATAGTCGTTTTGAACTTCGATGTAACCAGTATTTATTTGATTCTTGAATTTGACAATTCTATATCTGCTGTTGCCCAAATTTCATCCAATTTATCACTAAGTTCAGAAACTTTGTTTTTCTCTTTTAATTCAGAATAAGCTAACCTTAATCCATGTAAAGCCCAGCCATTTTTTGGTAATCTCTCCAAATCTTCTTCGTATGTTTTGATTGCATCTTGATACTTTTTCGCTTCAATTTGTATTGCCCCTAAATGATGTCGAACAGAAAAAAACCAATCTGGTGGTTCTTGATAAGCTAAGGCATCTTCCAATTCTACTGCTTCACTCAATAAATTAATGCTTGCTTCAAAATTATTTTCGCTTGCTAATATTTCTCCTTCCAATACTCTCTTGGCAATTTGCAATAACTGATGAGTATTATTGAAATCCCAAATAGTGACTTCTTTGAGGCTTTCATCATTTGCATTATTTTCTAATGAATCTAATTCACTTTTAGCGTTTCCCATTTCCCCCAGTCCAAGGAATGCCATTCCTCGGGCATAATGCCTTACAGCATCAGGATATTTTAAAGAAACACCTTCATTCTTCATTTTCAGAATTTCATTCCATTTTCCAAATTTTACATTAACGTAGTAAGGTATGGTATAATAATGCTGAATAGTTCCCCAGCCAGGTTCTTTCATTAATTGTCTGTTTGAATTTGCAGCTACTTTATTTGCAGCCATTATTCCCAATTCACTATTTCCTTCGAGAGTGGCAGTTGCCGCCATAAAATGATAATTATGAGGATATAAGGTCAACGGATAAGCACCTTGTGCATGGCAAGCAGTGAGATAGGTGCTGTCAGCTTCAATAGCTCGAACATTTGACAAAGTCCCCTTGTGATAGTCTCCAGTACGAATATAAATATGGGAAGGCATATGCAATAAATGACCTGCTGCGGGGACAAGTCCTTCATCAAATAATTGAGCGCTGTACAACCCCCTTTCAGGTTTTGATGAAGCTTCTACAGCATGAATGTATAAATGATGAGCACCAGCATGTTTTGGTGTAACAGAAAAAACTTGCTTAAATACATCCAATATTTTAGGTGTCCATTCTTTAGGTTCTCCTTCATGCGTCCATAAATCCCAAGGATGTAAATTCATTAATGATTCCCCATATAAAGTGCCAATATCTGCATCATCTTGAAAATCTTTGAAAACAGATTTCAGAGCTTCTGAATATGCAATATCCAATGGGTATCTATTGTCAATTGGTTCTTTTACATACCGCTTTGACAAGGCATTGATGAGTGCTTTTTCTTTTAGAGTACAATTTTTACTAGACAATTCCAATGCTTTTTGAAGTGCATTGTAGGCTCTTTCATAATTATCATTCTCCATTCCTGCATTATAATTAGGACCTAATACATAAGCATACCCCCAATAAGCCATTGCACAAGTAGAATCTAGTTTTGTGGCATAATAAAATGACCGTGCAGCTTCTGCATGATTAAACCCATATGCCAAAATCAACCCTTGATTAAAATATTTTTGGACTAATTCATTATTAGTGGATATTGGAAAATTCAATACATCAAGTCCCTTAAATAAAGGTGCTTCTTTGTCTGATTTGTACCATTCTTTGTCTGTTGTGATAGGAGCGCACATTACAGAGGGGGATAATGAAATATCTTTAATATTGTTTTCTTTTTTATCAGCACATCCAGTTACCAAAAATAGAATTATGATAAAAAGTGTAATTTCATTTTTCATATTGGTCATTTTTTTATTGGTCAACGTCCAAGTATATCCAGAGCTACGATGTAGGAGTAGTTCTGTGATCATGCAATGTTGTAAAACGTTTTTATAAATTATTACTCTACTTTTTTAACTCACAGGCCAAAGCACCTAATCCTAAAGCTCGGTTTAAGAATTTTGGATTTCTTTCATTAAAATCAAATTCTACCATTAATATTTCTGTGGGATCAATGTTTTTATTCAATAAACTTTCTTCTTCTTTAATAAGGTATACAACAAGTCTTAGAGGGGTTTCTTCAATTTTTTCATACACTATCGGTTTCAGTTGCCCAAAATCTTTAGATATCATAGTATAAAACTCAATATGTGCTTTTAAATTAGTTCTTGTATACAGTTCAGACTCATAAGTTTCCTTGATGAATTGACTAAATGCTTCCTCCGTTCCAGCATTGTTTGCAACAATATATTTGTTGAGAATTGTCAACTGATCATTATTTTGAGAATAGGAAAAAGTTGCAAGTGCAACGGCAAATAATGTTAAAATAACTTTTTTCATTTTTATAATTATTTTTTAGACCAATCGAATCTTTTAAATTGATGTTCTAGAATTACTTTATAATGTTTTACAACGGCGGAGCATGCATAGTGGCCGAGGTATCGAGGACATTATCGTATGCTTATTGTTATAGGCTGCCTTATTAAATTCATTCTAAGAGCTCCATCCAAAATGAATCAATATTAATTTATCATTGAAATCGAATATGAAATCTTCTGCAATTTGATCTTTCCATTCTGTTTCTAATGTATGGAATTTGGTTTCATCTATTTTATACACCATGTTCAATACATTATGGGTAAGGTAGAGCTTAAACAATTCATCGAATTTCACTTTTTGTTTTAAGAAGATTTTCTTATTAAAGTTATTTCTATTTTCTTCTTTGGATATTAGTTCGAAATCGGACCAATATTCCATTCTGACCTCAAAATAACTTTTCCATTCTTTCAATTCAATTAACTTAAGGTTTTCTGTATTGTAATATTCTAAAAAAATGTCTGACTTAAAGTATTGGATGTATTTTTCTTTATTATTATATAATTCTACTTCGCAAATCTTGTCTTGTAAACATTCTATAGTTTCTTTTCCATTCTTGATTATTTCTATTACCTTCCACATCCCACCAGTATTCAATCCATATTGCTGAAATAATTGAAATTCTAAATTTAAACTTTTGACTTCATTCATTTCTTAGGTGTTGTTTTTCTTGGTGGCCTATAACGAACGGATCTGTGACATCCAGCGTCTCTGTGAGGTACGAACTGATATGCTGTGATCATCTCGTGTTCTCTGCTGTCCTTCATTCCTCCTCGTCATTAAAAGACTTGTTTATCTCTATATTTTTTATAGTTTTTTCTATTAACAAGCTGTCATTTAAGTATATCTTAAAATCTTGTTGTGATATAATTGAATCAGCTAAAAGCTCTTTCAATAGTTCTAATTTAGATTTGAAATTTTCTATTCGTAGTTTATCATTCTCAAGCTCTAGTTTTTCTTTCTCTAATTGTAATTTTTGTATTTCAATTTCTGCCTTGTTTTGTTCAATGTAATAAGAGTTCTCTTCTATTTTCTGCTCTTGGAGTTTCTTTTCTAAATCTAAAAGTTCCTTTTCCTTTCTTATTTTCTCGCTTTCTTGAAATTCTTTTGTCAACTTGCCTTTTGCATATTTTTTTACGTCATTTAATCCTTCAATGACATCTTCTTCAATTTCTTTGCTCTTGAAATATGCTCTAACTCTACCTCTAATTGAACCCTTATTTAATTCAAGAATATAAATATCCTCTTGAGGTAGATAAAGCCTTAGGAATTCAACAAATATGTACATTAAATTGAGTGCTTTATGATCAGTTTTACTAAACACAAAAATTAAATCCCAAATTTCAGAATCTACATTTAGTTTCTTAGTGATAAAGTGATTTAAGAATATTTCATCATCTATTGTCAATTCATAGTGCGGATTATTTATTACCATATTGGCAAGTGCCGCATCTGTTGGTGACACCGATTTAGTAATATACTTATTGAACCCATTATTGAATTCGTTGAATAGAATTTTATAAGATTTATAAGAAAAGGACTCTAGGTCAGTATTACTTAGTTCTACTATCGGAAGTGTTGAATTAAGATAAAGCAATGCCAGTTTTAATTTTTCTATTGAATTACTATTATTATTTAGAAAAGGAGAATAAGAAAGCGAAAGCAAATCAGAAGCTACTCTTATTAATTCTTTGGTGGATTTCGAGTAAGTTGCATTTTTTGGAAAGATATCTTTAATTATCTCGATTGTATAAAGAATTTCCTCAATTATTCCTTCTGCAAAGTCAATATTCAGATATCGCTTTTCTAGTAATCCAATGAATTCATTTTGATATACTTCAAATATATTAGATGGATCTTCTTTCTTTATTATCTTCTGAAATTGTAAATCTTTCATTTTTATTTTCTATTGATACAGGTCATAAGTTTTATCACCTCCATTTCTTGGATTGCAGAGAACGTATAATGATATGTCGTCGTCCCTGTGAGGTACGAACAGATATGCAATCATATCTATTGTGTGTGCCTTGAATGGCTACTACCTCATTCTTTGTAAAAGTACAAAGAATAAATATTACTAATTAGGTGAAAGTCCTGATAATGCAGGATTCTAGTGATGACTGACCGATCCGCAGGAATTTTGATGGAATCAAAATAGGGAAGGAACCGAAAGCAAACCTTTCGGGCGGGTAGCTTGCATCAATGCTAATACCATATGATGACGAAGCTAGGCATATAGCAAGCCGCAAGGGTTTCACAGGCGACTGTGAGTCTGAAGTAAGCGGGACTGCAAATATCTGTACTTAAGAACATGAACTGTATAAGAGGCATTTAGGATTGTCGAGGTAGCACATCGTACCGAAGGCTAGAATCCAACCGAAGATGTAGATATAGCGGAGATAGATAGATAGAAAGTTAGTAGATCTTACCAAGATGATTGAATATACCCGTAGGGCAGATGTCTGATAGACATCTGATGAGAGAACCGGAACGGGCGTATAGAATTGTAAATAGAGGCGACATCAAGCGACTTATAGATTAGCCACCCATCCGCTTTCGCGGTTCCTTCCCTTCGAGTACTGTCGTACTCGACCCTTTGGGATGGGTCAGTCCCAGCCGAAGCCGTATTAGGTAGTGGTATGAGAAGACCACAACTGAAGGGCTGAACCCAAGACCGCCAAATTGAGGTTACTCCAACAGTTTTCAAGTCTGGTCTCTGTGAAGATAGATGATGAGACTGTTTCGGACAATCAGATGAAGCAAGGTGTCATTCGTGTAAAGAGGGATGATGTTGATGTTTTGGGAACCGCTGTATACCTGCCTGCCGGCAGGCGAGGTCCGTATGTACAGTGGTGTGAGAGGGCTGAGGTAGTTAATATTGACTACCTCACTCTACTCGATTATGGTTTCGTCCTTGATTCTTCTGGTAATCTATTTTAATTATCACCCTCCAAAATTTGGATATAAACAAGAATAATCTTTTATTTTGAGCTTTGCTTTTAAGGTTGGCTGCTTACTTGAAAAGCATTTCAAATAGAACGTAATGTTCAATATTGAAATGGGAACCCCACTTTTCGATATCAACACCGCTTTCTTCTACACCGCAATAAAACTTCCACCCATCTTTTTCATAGGGTAAGATATAAGCAAGTGCATAAAACTCCTTTCCTACTTTAATGTCTAAACTAACACCGAAGTCACGTAGTTCATAATCATCAGTGTCTATTGCTCGGTATTTCCTTCTCGGGTGAACTCCAGGAAAATCAAATTTCATCTTTAAATAATTGTCTTCAGTTTTTTTAGACCATACTTTAAATTCAAATAAATTCGAGGCAATTTTATCCAATCTTTTGTTGTTGGATGAGTCCATAATGGTATCCACCTTAGTTATAACACCATTCCATATTTCTTTGGAAATAATTAAGTAATCTTTACCTATCAATGAATCACCTGCAAAGGAAATATTGTAGTAGTTTATATCTTCAAAATTTAATAGATCCGACAGTTCATCACTTTGAACATTTTTAGTCGTCATTTTAATGTTCTGACTAAAACCTATTAATGAGATTAAAGTAAAAACTTGAATAAGTAGCATTTTTTTCATGATCATTGGTTTATTGATTTAGAATATAGGTTTAGTGCATCAATATTACTGATGCTAATTCCTTAATTTTTTTTTTAATGTATGTTTTATTTCTCTCCTAATTTTGTCCATTTAAACATTCAATTTATCTATTATTAGTAAGTTTAAAACACCATACTATTTATTAACATTGTTTCAGTCTTTAAAATTTGACATAGACTTTATTGATGAACCATAACGTCCAAGTATATCGAGAGGACGAAGCGATAGCAGGTCTTCTCTGATATACAATGTTAGATATTGGTTCATTATTGCTTCTAAACATTTTTTACGCGTCTAGCCCAATTGATTTGTTTTCCTTATATTTCTGTCCATATAAGTTCATAACTCCATGTTGAATGTTGAGCCGATAAAACCTTAATTGTTATAAATTCAGAATTATTACAAAGTCTTGAATTAAAAGACATTATGCCCGACCCTGCAATTTTCCCTGACAAGACTTTACCTTTTTCATTTGATTTGCCACAGAATACAATTATTTCATCAGGAACTTTATACATATCAAACTTAATTGTAAGCTTTTGCAAGTTCTTATTTATCAAAAAATATTTTTCAGTATCTCCGTCATGATCATTAACTTTAATATTATTTTCAACTTTTTCTTGATTCAGATATGCATTTTGTTGATCAACAAGAAATATTTCTTTCCATATAATGGATCCAGTTGCTATTAATAAGAATAGAACTGTAGAAAATATAAGTATTCTTTGTTGATAAAATTTTGATTTTTTGCTGTTTATTACTGTAGTTGTATTGATATTAGAAACTTTGGTTGAATCAACTATTTTAAAGTCATTAGTTGTTATTGCATTTATTAAGCTTATTGCTGAGTAATGCATTTCATTCAATCTTATATTTTTCTCGTTAGTACTTATTGTGCCTAAACGAATTTCTCTTTCAAACTGGTTTAGTCTAATTCTCATATGGATTACTTCATCAAAAAATTTGGACTCTGGCCTCAATTTGCTTTCAATTTCAAAAAGAGTGTCCTCAAGACTTTCTTTTAATAAGTTCTTTAATCTGATTTTTTCTTTTTGTAATTCCAATAATTGCGAATTCATTAATTAAATATTCAAGTTCTAGATTTTAATATTCTATTTCTTCCGAACCTTTATGTTCTGTACATCTTCAAAAGACAGTCCTGTAGAATCAGCAATTGTTTGATCTTCAACACCTTTTCGTTTTAACTCTTTGGCTATTTCAATTTTCTGCTTTTCCCGTGCATTTCTAGCAGCGTCCTTTTTGATCTGTTTTGTGAGTTCATATCCTGGCACATACTTCGTACTATACTTCAATGTTTCCATAAACCCTACATCATCAAAACTCAAATAACTTTTCTCTGAGATAATCAAATGGTCGAGTACTTTGGTTTTTACGATTCTACCTACTTGAATTAGTCTGTCAGTAATATCCATATCCGCATCGGAAGGTTTGAGCTCTCCGCTTGGGTGATTATGACAGAGAATAATGTTTACCGCTCGTTTTTGTAAAGCAAGGCTGAAGACTTCCATTGGTTCAGCGAACGTTTGGTTAACTGTTCCTAAACTAATCAACTCAATAAACAAAATTCTATGGTTGTTTGCTAATCCAATCACCCAAAAATGTTCTCGGTCTCGATCTATTTTGTTTTCTCGAAGCAGAATCTTTTGCATAATCCCATAAAGGTCATCGGAATTTAGGATCTTGATTTTTTCTGTTTCTTTAAGTTTTATATCCATAAAGTAAAAATAACGAATTATTAGTTTTGATTATATGATACTATGTTTTATTGTTTTCGTTTGCATCTTCCAGTATAGCAATGTACTAATTTATAAAAGGGTTTTGTCATGATAGCTAGTCGACTATCATTTTCTTGATAGTAACAATTCTGGTATATCCATACCATCTAAATTGTTTAATTCAATAGAGTTTTTTGCAAATTCAAAAGCAAATTCAATATTTTCTCCATTTCCTAAAGCAACATAAAATGATGAAGCAAATTTTATGGCTGTACTGTCATTGACGGTATTATTCATGCATATTACACTATTTACATGTTTTGAAATTTCCGTAGACTGCCCTTTTGAATGACATGAATTGAGAAACACACATTCAAGTGAACTTGCAAACAGCTTAAATAGTCTTGAAAGCGGCTCACTTTTTATTAGCTTAGTTGTTCCCTTTTCATTATCCACCATGCAAATACCAGAAGAAGTTCCATGCCCTGAGAAATGAACGATGTATGGTCTATTTTCTAGCAAATTCCTTTGCAAATCTTCTATTCTACTCGATAGACATGCTATAAGCTCGAAATCATCTCTTTTCTTTGCTCTAAGAAGAGATAATGTGATAGCATTATATTCCTCATCTAATCTTAGTCTTGAATGGTCCATTGTATCTGAAGATGTAAAAAGTATCTTCTTTACATGTTTTTCCTCTTTACTTCTTGTTTCATATGTTGATTCTACAGGAACTAAATAATAACCTTGATCGTAAACATTTTTTAATAGTTGGTGACAAATCGTTTTGCCTTCCTCTTGTTGGATAGGCTCATTAAAATACTCCTTACTTTTATAGCTATCACGATAAAAAAACATTAATGAGTTAAGTTGATCTCTCGTTACAGTATCATTATTGTGTGCAACTTTAAATAACCTATCCATGGCTTCATTGAGCCTATTTAAATCAATAAGGCTGCTAATTTTTTCGTGTTCATTTTTTACAAATTCTACTAGTTTTTCATCATTAAAAATTTCTACTTGTTCTTTATATTCTAATTTTTTACTAAGCCTTTTGCTAAAATGCCAAATATTACGATCTACACCTTCTCTTTTCGTTGTCAAGAAAGAAACCAAGCTTTCAAAAAGTGAATTACTATTTTTTATTAACTCTGAATAACTTGTTTTACCAAGATTCTCATCTTCCATCAATCTACCTGATCCATAATAACATGTGTTATTTATTAATATTGAATCCTTAGATTTACTCTTTCTAAAAAAATCATTGAAATATGCATTTGAAATATTTGAAAATAAATTTTGTTTATCACCATCGTGTGGAACGAAGAAATTAGAATCTATACTATTAATCGACCATCCTGAAATAAAAATAATCAATATGTCATTTTCGGATACGACATCATTAAGGTTTTTAAGATTATCTAAAATATTTATCTTTGTTGCGTCTTGGTCGTATAGTTCAAAGATATTTTTTTCTTTTAACTGCTTATTTGTTTTATTATAGATTAAATCTCTCATGATTGATGAGTCCTGTCTACAATAATGCAAATTAGACGAAGTCTCATAGTAATCAACTCCTACAATGAGCATGTAGATATTTCCTTGTTTACTAATATCTTTATTCTCATCGCTGACTTCTCCAGATATTAATTTTGCCGCTTTTTTTATTATTTCAATCATATTTATTTTTTCTTGTATCTAACGTTTCGTGTAGCTGCAGGTGGGGCGTTTAGCCACACTTGACAGCTACACATTGTTATGCTTTCGCTTTTAATTTCATTTTCTTATTCATTTCAAACTACAATAATAATTTAGTAATAACAGAAATGACATCTTTTTCGATTTCTGCTAAAATTGAATTGATTTTAATAAACATATATTTATTCTTAGGAGAATATTCATCCATCCAATTTTCCATAAATTTCAATTGTCGAAGTAAATCAGGGGGATGAGATTTGTTGTCATATTTTATCTTTTCATCTTTACCGGTGGTTTTTCTTTTATAGTCTTCTTCAATTTTATCAAACCAACTTACTGAAATAAAATAAATAGTTATAGATGAATACAACAAAAAAAGATGCATGTCAAATAAAACAGGATTTTCACTAACTGAATTCCATGTGGGACCACCAACCCATAGTGGTCTGTTTTTTCTCTTAATCAATACTTGAAAAGCAAGATTATCTGCTCTTAATTCTGTACTTTGAGAAAAGTGTGAGTATAATTGATTCTCTTTTAAAATAGCTCCTAATGTTGAATCAAAATAATGGTCTTTGGAATAAACATGTGATAATTCATGTGCTACTACATAGAATATAAAAATTTTGTACAACAAACCTTCAACTTCAAATAATAACCCATCCTTAGGAGTTATTCCAAATCGACGAACCATATCATCTGATATTTCCCCAGTAACTAAATAATTCTTAAAGAGGATTCCAATATTTTCAACAATTTCATTCTGTGTTAGTGTTTCTCCTATTTCTTCATTAAATAATGCTACCTGAAATTCTTTTGACCTGCACAAAATAGACGAGAGTAATAAATAGAATATACTCAAAGCACTATCAATAAGAATCAAGAACCCTTCAGGAACTTTTACTGCATATGCATTTAACTCATTTTCTGGTAATACTCTAAATATAACATTAGGGAAAATTTGGGGCTGAGACATAGCCTTAAATTCATCCAAAATAACATTACCTAATGCTTCAAAAGCAGAATGTTTTGATTCAAGCTTTTCTTTTATTCTATCATCAAATGACTTCAAATAATCATCATCTAATTTGGCAAATGTTGGTACTTTAAAGTCTTTTCCTTTTTCTATGGCGTCCATATGAGCACGATAAGACTTTAATACTTCATCTTTTGTTATATTTTTTTCACTCCCTAATTCAGAATGATGCAAAAATTCCAAATAGCGTTCGTCAAGTGTCATTTAAAATTATTTTTTTGGCTGAAGTGTTATAGTTATCCCTGTTTGAACATTCATTTCCCCTGAGATGCTAGACATAATACTAACTTTTCCATTTGTATCAAACACCAGATTAAATGATGCCTTTTCAATTTCAAATTTGAATTGTTCATCATCAATAGAACTTAACGATTCCATGATTGCTTTGCAAGTACTTCCAATACTATCTTTAATAGTATCCACTTCAAAATCAATCGTACTGGTCATTTTCTTTTTAAGAAATGAATTTCGTGCTGATTTAGTCTCGTACTCTGGAGACTTTTTTTCCTTATCTTTCGAGTCAACGATAATACTTATTTGATTACTCATTCTTCTTTTTTTAATTTGAAATTATTCTCTTTCGAGTGATTTGTATATTTTTTAGTGAAGCATAACGTATTATGGTATGCAGCGTCTCTCGACGAAGGAGAGATATGATGTCATCATCTATTGTTAGACGTATCCTCAAGTAACTCCAATAGCTCTTGTTTGTACTCCTTATCATCTACATACATTTCAACTTCACCAACTAAAAAATCGCTATTCCAGTTTTCGTTATTATTTGAATTTGCTTTGAACCGCATCATTTTTTTTATAGATAAAATTAAACTTTCATCATTGCTCAATTCTAGAAAAAGATATTTCACATATTCAAAAGATAACATCTTTTCACTAATCTTGGAATTAATATCATTTATTATTATTGGATTATTCTTTGAAACTCTTGTAGCTTCTCTATATGACTTAAAAGCGGAACCTGGTAAATTTTGAGTCATTCTTAAATCACCTTCAATTAAATAAATACCAGCGGCTGAAATGATGTCATGATTTTTTAAGTAATAGTCAGAACAATCTTGAATTAGTTTATAATTCTCTTTTACATGACTTATAGATAATTTATATACCTCAATGATCTTATTATTTAAAGCAGGTGGTGAAACTAAAGTACTTAAGAATCCAAAGACCTCTTCGTCGAATCCATTTTTCAATATATACTCACATAAATCATCTAGTGTAACAAGACTCTTTTGGTTAAATTGAGAAAGGTGAAAAGCATTTAGTAAACCATTCCTATCAAGATGATTGAAGCTTAATATTTCACTATTAAATACAGATGCTTGATCATAAAATTTATTATCAATCAAAACTTTAACAAAATGGATCAAATTAGAAATATCTTCACTCAAATAACTTTTGCAAAAACTAATATCGACGATAGAATTTTCAATGTCACCAATGTATAGGTATGCTAAAGATCTATAATAGTAAGATTCAGGAGAAGTATCATTTAAAATTATTGCTTCTGAGAAATTTTCAATTGCAGAATCATAGCTTAATATTTCTAGATTGGCCTTTCCTGATTTCATGAGTTGGTCAAAATCGGAAAACAATTGCTTGTTATCACGGGATAAGTGAATATATTTATCTAAATCTTGGATTTCACTATTTAAACTTGGCTCTCTGGCAATGAAACCAAGCAAATCTTTGTCATTTTCGTATTTTGCTGAAATCGAGAGCCTTTCGCTAATCGGATTGTTAAATATGTCTTGAATTATATTGAGCTTGCTATTGTTATAAAGGGAGAGAAAATCATAATAAAAATTGGGCCATCTAAATTCTAATACAATAAGTTTTGCAATAATAGCTTCGTTTATTTTAAGTGCTCTTTTTCGACACAATATCGTCTGTAATTCAAAGTTATTAATCACTCTTTTGATTGTTCGAGGATTAGTTCCGACTTCGGCAATTATTTTCGCATATGTTCTCATGGAAGGACTCACCCCATAAAGACTATTAATGAAGTTGGTAGTAATCGTATCTGTTCTTAATGGAGGCAACCTAAATGGCAGTTGTATTATTTTGTCTAAATAATTTTTTGCCCAATCACTGTTAGATGACCTTTGTTTGCCGTATTTTGCTTCTATCCCTTTAACAACAATTTCTCGATCAATACCAATAAAAAATATTGTTCCAGGTGCATTCAAAAATAATTTAATAGATTCCAATATATCTATTACTTTATTTGGTAAACATCTATCCAAATCATCAATAAATATTACTAGAGTTCCATTTTCACCAATGTATTTTTTGACCAGGTTTTTATAAAGTTCCTCAAATTCATGAAGAAAATTTAAAGATTGAAGCGTAAAAGAATTGACAATGTTGTCAGGTATTAGATTTTCGATATTATGTTTAAGACTTACCGATTGATCCTCATTGGGTCTATTTATTAGATTGGCTAAATATGGTGTGGCTAAAGAAATTCCAAACTTTGAAACATTTTTTGCAAGATTCATCCAGTTTATTCTTTTTAGGAATTCCGACGCCTTTACTTTTAGTGATTCAGATGATTTTGGATTGCTTTCAATTTGTTTTACAATGGAGTAGATCAGTGCAACTCTTAAATCCTCAACTTTGTCATATTTCCAAGCATCAAACCAAACTGTTTTAATTGACTTTTCTCTTTTATAGGAATTCAAAGTTAATCTCATCAAGCTGGTCTTGCCTGAACCCCATTCACCATAAATTCCAATTGTTAAAGGAGTAGAAGAATTTTTAATAACCTCATTTAAAGTTTCCACATAAGCTTTAAATTTTAGTTTGTCATCTTTTATATAATGTATTTCATTATCAGTGAGCATTTTTATTTTTTTGGTTACGTTTAACGTCCAAGTATATCGAGAGGACGAAGCGGTAGCAAGTCTTCTCTGATATACAATGTTAGGTGCTTTTTCCTCTTCAATAGCTAAGATGATCAATTTTCATTGCTCTATCAATACTTTTATTGTTTTACCTTCCTCAAAGTCATATTTTTCTAGCCATTTTCCTTGTAAGCGAATTTCAGGATCAACAGAATATTCCCAAGTTCTTCGCTGAGATTTGGTATATACCTTTAATTTCCTAAATTTCATTTTTCATATAGTTGTACGACGAGTTTATGAATAAATTTCCATTTGTCAAACTTTAACCCAACTTGTCTTTTAAATAAATTAATCCATTGATTTTGTGGGAGTTAAAAATTTAGTGGTACACTACATATTTTCTTTTTCTTTCATTGACTGGTTTGCATCCAGTGGCTTTATATATTTCATTGACTTCTCGAATGGGATTGCTGGGCAGCCGTAATTCAATATCTTTAGTCTCAGTTGGCAAGTATACGGTTTGGATAGTTTGGGTACTCATGATTCTTGTGATGTTATTCCAGTCCATTTTGATACCGCTTTGTTTGAGCATATGCCTTATGGTATTGACTAACTGGTAGGCTAGTATTGTTAGGTATATGTGAGACTTTATTCTACTATCATTTTGGTGTTCGATAGGTCTAATTTTGAGGTCTGACTTTAGGCATCTAAAGGTGGATTCTACTTCTCGGATGCAGTTGTATATATCCCATAAGGTACTTTCGCTTGAGATAGATTTATTTGTGCGTATAAAGTATATTCCATTTTCTTTATCAGTCTTAGCTTTAATTTCTTTTTCCTTCTTTAACCATTTGATAGCTTTCGCCTTACCATTATGTTCGGTGACTTCGATTTTATATTGACCGCTAACTCTTTTGTGTCTTTCAATTGTTCTTCCTATTCTCTGGTGTACTTTAGATATGGTTTTGGTACCTCCTTTTTTATCTAATGCTTGTTCAATCTGCTCAAGATCTGTAACAAATCGTTGATGGAGCTTTTCTGCCATCGATTGTTCTTTGACTCGCTTCTGATCACTTTGCACATACATCCATTGATCTTTGTATTGTGGATGTTTGAATAAGGATAGGGAAACTTTGTTCTTATTCCTATCTGTTAATTTGATCACTTTGTTATCTGTACCGCTTATCGGGTAATCCTTTAGACGTTTTCTAGCTACACAGACATACTTTAGTTTTCGGCTATTAATTAGCTCTAAATTTTCCTCAGTTGCAATACCTGCATCAATCACAATTGTCTTTTCTCCTAGTGGATCAGCATGCTGTTGCAGGTCATCAATCATATCTGCCAGAGTACTTTGATCAGTTCTGTTACCTTCGTATATTCTAGAATATCTAATGAAGCCCTCAGCATTGATGACCCCTGTGAATACGACTAATGGGCAATCATATCGTTTTTCTTTGCTGCGACCATATTTTGCAATCTTACTATTTCGTTTACCAGTCTCGAAGTAGGTGTTGCTGATGTCAAAAATGACTAATCTATTATTGAGGTTGAATAAGTCTGTAACCCTACCAAATATATGCTTGTCAATAGAATGACGATGCTTATATAACCTATCAGCTAAAGAATAAAGTTGTTTGTGGGTAATGGTTTCATCTATATTATATAGGTTTTTGAGTTCGCTATTGAGCTCTAAAATTTGAGAAGTTTTATACTCCGATGCAGTATAGATAGCTCTGGCGATGATAGCGATACAGCTTTTCTGAGCCATTAAATCAGTAAATCCAAGCTTAGCCAGACATTGTGGTATTTGTAATGTTTCCAAGATATGTTTACATAGCACCTCGTTCCCAAAAGCCTTAACCTCAGACACATCAAGTGTTTTGAGATCAACAGCATGATAGTCAGCTAAATGGGGTTTAGGAGGTAAGGAATGCGGTACATTTGATCTATCTGCTTCATTTTCTAAGTCGTATCGAATAAAATATTTTTGATAATAGTTTTCAGCAAGCGTTACCAGCTCTTCGGGAAAGTCATTAAAAATTAAAGTAGTCTGATGAATCATAGATTTGAGCAATGCAGTTACAGTTTTGCGATTGTCAAGATCCATCAGAAGCGGATCCGAACCTAAGTACAGGATATTAGTTTGCTTGACCTTACCATCCACTCTAGAGGACTGAACCAGGGAAAACTGATAGAATGTCTTATCAGAATTAGGTTTTTTCTTTTTTACGACTCGAATAAACATTAGGCAAAGATAATGAGATAAGTCAAATAATACTACACCCATACTACACTACATTTAGAAAGCAAACAAATCTACAAAAGATCTACTCTGAAAATCAGCCAGTTAGAGGTTAATGAAATCGAAAATCAATGAAATAATGAATAAAATGTGGAAAACTTTTTAATTATTTTGACCTACTGAGCCAAGTTGGGTTAATATGACATTTTAGTCGTATAGTTTGCTGACACTTGTTTTATTTATGTCTAAAGATGAATAAAAAAGAAAAATTGGTCAACGTATCGTTGAATTGAGGAGTCAAAAAGGCTGGAGTCAATCAGATTTGACCCGTGCTTATGGTAAGGATAGAAAAGCAATGGAGAAATTGGAAAATGGAAAAGTTAATCCAACAATTTATACGTTACTTGAGATTTCAAAAGTTTTGGAAGTTTCACTTGTTGAATTGGTGAAGATCTAATTTCTTGAATATTAATTGAAGTAAGAATACTTCAATTAAGTAATGGTGGAATTTCTTTTGGTTTTTCGTTTTCAATATGAGTATTGGAATCACTTTCATCATTAGTCAAATGGTCAAATATTTTCAAAGGCATTTTCATAAGAAATGGCTTATCTTCCAATAATTTAATAGTTTTCCTGGTAATAGTTCTTGTTATTATTGTTGGTTTTCCCTTGATAGTTACTTTAACAATTAGCAAAATGCCAAGTTGAATGACTCCGGAATCAACATGTTGCAATGAATTGTGCAATTTTTCTGCAGCACTAGCAAGTTTTTCTGTGGCCTCTGCTGATGGAAGCGCTACATGTTTTAATTCTAAAGCTAGTTTCCCTTTATCAAACAATTCTTCAAGTTCACCATCGGATATCTTCTTTTTCAATAAGAACTTTAGTTTTTTAAAGAAAGATCCGTAGACAGGTTCATCTTCTGTAGTATAAACATATCCTAATGCCTCCATGAAATCACCACATGCATTTGTGATTTTTTCTGTCAGTTCAATAGGAGTATTCTTTTGTGGTATGTTAATTGAAACAATATTATTGTAACCTAATATTGGTATTCCAATGTCTTCAAATTTTTTACTAAATTCAATAATATACTTTTCGCTGGCTTGCCTGTCAATAGAACTCATTGTAGTATTGTATAAAACAAGTTCAAATAAAGAGATTAGTATTTCAGAGAGTTTGGATGGGGATAAATATTGAATAAAGATATTCTCCTTTTCGCTATTAAATTGTTCAAAAGTAAATTTGTATGACTTTTTATTTTCTCTTTGAATCTTTAGATAACCATTTAATGCAATTATTTTAGCATTTGCTATCAATGCCCAAATTACTTGGATAGTTCCCTGAACATTAATTGGAAAAGAAATATAAAGCTGAATATCTACAGATGTAGATGAATTTGAAAAAGATAAATTATAGTAGTCTTCATTTTTATCAATAATTGAAATATGTAAATATTCATTTTTTGATATTTCAACAATATAAATTAAATCAGCCATAAATATTTTATTTTTAATTATTCCCTGAAATTTTAATATATGCTTCCTTTTAGTAGAATCTTAAACTTCTTTTTAATCCAACAATGTAATTGCATTTAACTATATTATACACCCACCTTTCCTGTAGTAACTTCCATAAATTTCACTTGAAAAAATAACACCAATATTTCACAAGGAATTAATAACCAAAAACTTATAAAACACTTCAGAATATAGTTCATATCCGTGTATATTCAGATATTAAACGAGTATACACGACTAAAAAAATAGATATTCATCGATCTACGCTACCCATGCACCATAAATATACAAATCTCATCCCAAGTTTATGAAATTTAAAGTACACTTTTGTTTAAATCATATTTAAACATTGCTTAGGAATGATTCAATAATAAAGTAACATTTTCTACTGTGATTTTCTAAATATTATCTCTAATTTCACTTTACAATTACACATTTTGTTTCATTCATTTTTCAACGTTAGTGTAAATAGCGTAGCTGCGTTTAGCAGCTATGAACATTTTACACATTGTTGTAAAACGTTTTTATAAATTATTACCCTACTTTTTTAACTCACAGGCCAAAGCACTTAATCCTAAAGCTCGGTTTAAGAATTTTGGATTTCTTTCATTAAAATCAAATTCTACCATTAATATTTCTGTGGGATCTATGTTTTTATTCAATAAACTTTCTTCTTCTTTAATAAGGTATACAACAAGTCTTAGGGGGGTGTCTTCAATTTTTTCATACACTATTAGTTTCAGTTGCCCAAAATCTTTAGATATCATAGTATAAAACTCAATATGTGCTTTTAAATCAGTTCTTGTATACAGTTCAGGCTCATAAGTTTCCTTGATGAATTGACTAAATGCTTCCTCCGTTCCAGCATTGTTTGCAACAATATATTTGTTGAGAATTGTCAACTGATCATTATTTTGAGAATAGGAAAAAGTTGCAAGTGCAACGGCAAATAATGTTAAAATAACTTTTTTCATTTTTTTAATTATTTTTAGACCAATCGAATCTTTTAAATTGATGTTCTAGAATTACTTTATAATGTTTTACAACGTCTCCGCATAAACGCAGCAAGCCCGCATAGGGCTTATTGCCGTTTTAAGCATTGTTGTGTTGTCGGTAGTGTTTTTTGACTTTTGTTGCAAAACCATGCTTGTTGATGCACGCTAACCAAAGGCTTGACGTCGAAAGTTTTTGTCATTTCTCAAAAACGGCTAAAAGTTCTTCTTTTTCTATCTTCATCCCTTTTTCAATCTTCCATGTAATCTTATTTGGTTCTCCGCAATTCATAAAGATGATTTTTTGTTCAAAACTTTCTAAAACTACAATGCAAAGCTCATTTTTTTCATTTGTAAATACAGAAATAATAATTCCTATTACAGAGGAATAGCAAAATAAATATTCTTTAGGATTTATTTTTTCATATTGATATGTATCTACTTCAAATAATGGTTGATCATAATCTACAGGCTGTTGATCTTCAACCAAGACTTTTACAATTTTACCAGTTAATTCTGATTCAATTTGATTATATAATTTCATTGCCTCGACAATACAAACTACAGTTCCTACTTTTACCACTTCTCCTATTGAAACTAAAGGTTTAGCGTCTAAATTATAATTTATTTTTCTATAAAATGTACCTACTATCGGAGTATTTATAGTTTTGATGAAACCTGGTATTGCTTTTTTACGAAAAATATTTTTTATAACATCAATGCTTTCTGTTTTAATAATTGGTTGTATTGATTCAAATATTAACTCATTATTTTGAAGAAGTTCAAGAATCTCTCCCTCAATAATTGTATATCTATTTTTCCATCCGGGCGAATGTATTTCTATAATCGTTTCTCCTTCAGTTACAATTGAATTTCTGCTAATTAATATTTGTGTTATAATACCCTTTACTTTAGAAATAATTGGGAAAATTTGCCCCATAGCTTCTATATAACCGATTGTATCTCCCTCTTCAATCAGTTGTCCTATTTCGATAAACTTGGGTTCTGCATATAATTTACTGTTTGGACTATTGTAATGTATGATTCCTGATCCATTCGCTTTCACCATTTTCCGTTGATAAATCTTCTCGGGGAATAGAATTTTTTCAATAAGGGTTAGATTTTTTTTCCTGACTTCATCATTTAATATTAGTTTTTTTTGAGGAATCTCTTCATTAATACTTTTTTCGGGGGTATGATTTAAGTCTAATAAATCCGTCAATTCCAATGTTCTTAATAACATCTGATATCCTCGTGTTTCGTATAAATTACAATAATGAAACTGATGGAAATTTGATGGAATTGTACAATTTTCTAATCTTATGGGAATAATAAATATTTGACCTTCTGGGATTTCTTCTAATATATCCAATGCAATTTTCATTTCTCTTTGTATATATCCCCTTTTGTGAGTGTAACTTGAAAAGAAGATTAAAATTGATTGGTCTTCCTTGATATTTCTTCGAATTTCTTTATCCCATTTTTGTCCAGGTAGAAGATCATAAACATCAAGCCATGGGCGATACCCTAATTCTTTCAACCAACTGTAAACCTTTATAACCTTAGACTTGTCCTCGCTGGCATGGCACAAAAATATTCTTTTTTTATTTTTCATGGTTTTTATATGTATACTTTTCCAATTGATTTTTAATTAGCTGTTCGTACGAAATCTATACTTTGGTGCGAATCAATTGGTAAGCCTTTGGCCTTTGACTCTGATAGGGTTTGAATTTTCAATTTTTCTTTTTTATTACCGACAACGGTTCTGCGATATTGAGCGGCTGTGGCGTTAGCCCAGCTGATTTCATCATCGCTTGTTCTCACCAGCCTTTTTCTATATTTCGAAGCTGTCCATTTCAATCATTTCAATGTTTTCTCCGTAAACCTCAATCAATATACTTTGTACTAATACTACAAGTTCATCTATATTAGTTCCCAAGTCGATTTGATAAGTCGGTATATCATCTAAGTTGTAAAAATCAAACCTCTTTGAATATTCTTTACTCCTAAATTTTGATATTTCTTCATTCATTTCATCAAAAGAATCATCAAAAGAAAGGTGTAACCCAAAACCTAACTCTCTATATCGTTTTGTTTCAAGCATTTCATTACTAACAATTTGAAAGAGAGTTGTTCCAGTGCCAATATTAATTGCAAAATTTTTATCACTTTTTAAGTAACCCTGAGTTTTTTCTAACTCTTCTAATAACCTCACCCTAAATGTTTTGTCGAGATTGACGGATTTCTCTCGCTTGGGGTGATGATGAATCATTTGCATAATTTCTATCATCCTCTTTTCAGAAATTGGCTTTGATTGATCTTCTTTTAATTTGCTTTCTTCTTGTATCAGAATCTCTACAATCATACCTTCATTTGCGGCTTGAATTAGAGTTTTTGATTTTAAATCTATTGAATTCAGATAGAAAGGCAGATCCTCTTCTAATTTACCGTCGAACTCAATCACATTCCCTGAATTCAGTTCTTCAAGGTTATCCATAAATTTTTCTTTTGATATTGAAGTCCATGTCTTCCAATAGAAAAAGGGGAACTCTTTACCTTCAACTTCAATATTTACCCATCCATTAGCAAACAATAAAGTATCATCGACAATATAAAATCCATCGATTTCCTTTACTCTATTATCTCTTTCTTTTTCTTCAATTTCAGATATTATTCTGGGAAATGGAATTTCTAAGCTTGTATAAATAGCATGTTTTTTTCCACATATTTCACAATTGTATTTATCCATTACGTTTTTCTTGGTTGGTGAGAACGTACGTATAATTATAAGCGGAGTATGAGCGCAGGGAATATTCCGTCTTATATATTGTTAGTTTCAGTATTTTTCCCAAACGGAGCTTTTTTCTCTTTAGTCAAGATTCGGTTTGGTGAGAGAAGGTAGGGGGAGTTCCCCTTTTCTAATCGACTCGGAGAATTTTATTTTCCAGCTTTTATATTAAAACCGATTCTTTTCATGTCCTCTTTCATTCCTTGATCTTTCATTTCTTGCGTAATCCCCCTAAATATATTGTAATCTCCATTATTTTCAGTTTTTTCTTTCTCTGTGAGATAGTCATGAAATTGACGTACGACTAAAGACCTTCCTCTAAGATTTATTTTCCCATTAACATCAGATTTAGGAAAATTGGTGGTCAACAACATATATGAGTTGTCATCAAAAATTGGTGTGTCCTGTAAAACTAAATCCAAATAGTGAAACTTATTTTTAAGTACATTAACATAATAGAACCCTTTTAACGAAATAGTTAATGATTGCGACGATATCTCCTTAAAAATATTCTCACTTTCAGTATCTTCTATTGAAGATTCTGTTTCAACCATTCCCCAACTCACCAATTCAGTAACTTCGTCTATAAATATTTTATTAGACACACCTAAACTCAAAAATACTTTTTGGATTTCATCTAATAAAACATATTTATCAGATTTACTACTATAACTTTTAGCATTCAATAGATACTTTAAAATTTTAATCTTCGTGAAATGGGAAGTATTAGCTGAGGAAGGATAAAATATATTTTTTATGATGCTGATATCGTTGTTATAGTATTTTTTATTTTCTAGTGCTATAGCTGCTACAAATTCCCAAATCGGAATTGCAGTACTTGGGTCTATATTTGTACTTTGTCTCTCAATATATTCTTCAGCTTTTGCGTGACCAGAAAGTAAAAATTTCTTGAATAATAAAAGACCTTCTCTTAAATTAGGGTAAGTAGTTTTCTCTAAGAAATCTAACATCTCCGTATTACTACTTTCAAATAATACTGATTTGATTAGCCTTAGGTAGTTTACTATAGCGTCATTTTTACTTAGGTTAGGAAGTGAAGAACTAGAGTCACTGTTTTCCTCCTCGACACTAAGTTTTCTAATTGCGAAATTTATCCTCCTCAAAAGAACTGTTGAGTACTTTGCTGCGGTGACATGGTAGACATTACTCTCATAAGCATTGAATGGAGTCTCATGTCTAAATTTGTAATAGTATCCTTCTCGTAAGGATATTAAGACAGCACATCGTGCTGTCATATTCATACTGTGTGCAAAAACGTATGCTTTTTTTTGAATAGTAATATTAAACTGATCTACATTGTCGATAATTACAATTAACCTTTTTCTTCTTTCCCTTAACAAATACTCTGATAGTTTGACAAAGTGATTTTCGTAATCTTTAGTTTTTTGCTCTATAAATTCAGCTAATTTAGATTGGTATTCAGAAGGGTTGTTATTCTTACTGTATTCCCATATTCCTTTATCATTATATTTGATTTCTTGCCTGAACACCCTTTTAAGAACCTTAATAGTGAAAAGATCCATACTATTATACTTCTCGTATATCCCTTCAATTAAACTCTTGAAAATTTGATCAGTACGATTAGATAAATGGTCATCGCTAAACTTTCTAAAATCTAGATAGATGCTTGGATAATCCTTTAAATCTTCCTTATTTAATCCAACTTTAAATAAATAATTGAGAAAAGTAGTTTTACCGGCTCCCTTAGATCCAATAATTACAATTGGATTTGGTGGTGGTGTATCTTTAATTGTAGTAGGATAATCAGTGATCTCGGAACTAATTTGATTAATTTGATTCTTGGTATTTACAATTGGAATTACTTCTTCATATGCAGGAGGTAAATCCCCAAATAATCGCTCTATATCCGACTTGTTCTTCTTAGTTTCATTATTATAGACATAGCATTCCTCGATCAATTCTCTATCATCTAAATCCGAATACTTAAACATTTCTCCAAATACTCGTTCTATAGTTGGAATCAGTGAACTACTAATAGAGTTTCTGATTAATTCTTCATTCTTATCACTTAGATAATTAATGATTTTATTGCCAGATTTAGACATTTCTGGTTGATAATGAAATCCACCTTGTTCGGTTACAGATTTTTTAGAAATAAGATTATAGAATTCTATGAATCTATTTTCAATAGAATCTAATCCATCAAATATTACACATTTATTTTTCTTCCACTTTGTTCCATTAACATTAACTAACTTACTTATTACAAATTGCTTTCCATTTGTAAAAAATCCATATTGCAATCCTTCCTCCATTGCATAGCTCCTTATTTGATTTATTATTTCTTTGTTACCTTTATAAAGAGCATTCAAGGAAGTGGTCTTATGATTATTAGGAAGATCAAATTCTATGAAATTTCTTTTTGCTTCTATCACAAAATTGAAATTATTCGCTGCGACTCTATAGTCAAAGAAACCTGCATCTGAGTGTCCTTCCCTAGTTATATCTTCCTCTGCCCATCCAAGAACTTTAATTAAAATATTATCAATAACCTTACTACGGGTATCAGATTCAGACATATCAATTTCTAAAAAACTAGTAATTTGATCCTTGTATTTATTAAAAGCTCTGATTGATTGATCTATTGTCATAGTAACTTATTGATTGTAATATTATTTATGGTAAATATACAATATGCTTTATTTTTTTTTCACCGAATTCAAAGGAATGCCTGCCTCTCGTGGTGTCTAAACTTCTAACCTAGTCCAAGTAGTGTTTTTTTTCTACGTTATTATTTTTCCTGCATTATTGACGTTAGAGGGTATTTATTGAAACTAACGGATAATGATATCGAGAGGATGACCAAAGGGAATCTTCTCTGATATCTAGTGTTCTCAGCTTTTTTATTTTTCTATTAGCTTTTTTAATTCTTCCCACTCATTATAACCTGTAATGAAAACCCC
>Ga0256847_1000377_pt1 | contig 29249 bp, 30 predicted proteins | sample TeddybearmetaG_FD_189099 | JGI IMG/M metagenome (GOLD analysis project Ga0256847, IMG submission 189099) | Hydrothermal vent microbial communities from East Pacific Rise, Pacific Ocean - Teddybear | ecosystem: Environmental > Aquatic > Marine > Hydrothermal vents | place: Pacific Ocean: East...
TAAACCTTTTAAAAAAAGATAAAGTATTTAAAAAAGGAGTTAAAGCCAAACGATTTAGGGCGGGACTTGATGAAGAATATGCTCTTAAAGTATTGTTACAAGAGTAGTTTTCATGCTCTTGCCCTGGTCTGAACCCACCTTTAATTTTTGCTCAAACTCTTCTAAAACTTGCTTTATATCCTTATCTTCAATATCAAATCCTTCATTTTTTAAATCTTTATCTTTTGACCAAATTTTTCTTAAATACTGAATGCGCTGTTGTTGAAATTTTTTAGCAATAATTAACCGTTTATCTTCATCAAACCAGAATTTTAACCAGTTTTGAATATATTGTGTGGGGCGATATTCATTTTGTGGTGATAACCATTCAACCTCAGTCGCAGCAATTAAAGGCGTTCCACCACTCCCGCTAAAACCAATTAAAACCCCTGCTGATGCTAACATTCTAACAGCCGCCTGAGTAATTGAAGTTCCGCCTCCCAACAAAATACAGGTCGTATTCGCAATTGGAATATTCCAATATTGTTTAATCTCATCTTCTTCGGTTAAATAAAGTACCCGCCCATTTTTTTGCATAATGCGGCAACGCTCTAAATAATAAATATTGGCTCGTTTTGAATGTAATATTGCTTTTAAATCTGTCAGTTGTTCCATTTTTGATCAATAAAAAACAAATGGTTAAACAATAATCATAGCCTATTATTTCTTAATAAAACAATTGCTTTTTATTTTATAATATGTAAAAATTTTACCAGTGCCAAACTGGCACATTATTATCAGGAGTAATATAATGACTGTCACTTTACCTAGAATTACAACTAGAATTGATATTGAAACTCAAGAATTATTAAGCCAAGCCGCTGTAATTTCTGGTATATCTAGTATAAATTCTTTTGTTCTCAATGCGTCTATTGAGAAAGCAAAACAAATTATTAAAGAAGAACAATCATTAAAGCTTAGTCAAAGAGATGCTACGGCACTAATACAAGCATTAGATGAACCTTCAAAAGAATATAAAAAATTACAAAAAGCGGCTAGATTTTATTTTAATACAAATAATAATCAATGATCACCGTAAGACTCCATAAAAAACAACACAACCGTAATAGATTTAATTGTGGTATTAGCGCTCTAAATAACTATTTACGTATAATGGCTAATCAACAATCAATTAAAGATAATACGAGAACTTTTGTTTTAGAAGATAAAACAAATCCAGAATATATTATAGGTTATTATACATTAACCATGATATCTATAGACCTTTCTACATTACCCAAACAACTACAAAAAAAACATTATAATACTAATGTATCAGGTTTAATTGCTCGTTTAGCTGTAGATACCCGTTATACAAAACAGGGATATGGTCAATGGTTATTAGTTGATGCATTAACTAAGTTAATCTCAGCAAGTGAAATGGTTGCCTTTCCTTTTGTCACTGTTGATGCAAAAGACGGGGTGGCTTTATTTTATAAGAAATTAGGATTTACCCCTTTTCTAGATACGCCTAATAAACTATTTATCACTCTAAAAGATGCTAAAAATAATTTAAAACTATAGTTCAGGGACTAAAGTCCCTGTTCCTTTGATGTTATTTCTAATCCCGATCATTTAACCATTTACGGGGATTATTCCAACGGTTTGGATCAAAGTATTTAACTGAGTTAACCGATTTTTCAATAAAATCAGTGAAATCATTGCCCCATAATAATTTGGCGTTCATCCATTGGCTGACATTGGCGTCTTCTTCAATATTAACAATGCGATATTGTTGTTTATCAGCATTGGCATTGATACTATCGACATTGATATTATTTTCATTGCGTAAAATAATGCCTGTACCATCATGTTTATCTGTTCCTGTAATACCAAATGCGACGGGGGTTCTGCCTTTATGCATATAGGTGGGATGTCCGCCTTTACCAATATAAACAATGGGATGTTCACCTGACTTGGAAACATTAACCCAATTGCGTGTTTCTCCGCCTTTGAAAGTTAATATCTTTAAATGAATGGAAGTTCCGACTCGTAATGGATCTCCATTGCCATTTAATTCAACAATCATACCTTCCCAATCACCTTCATGAAAACCAATTAAATTGCCGCCATTGCCATTCCATTGATTGACTAAGTAGAAAAAATGATATTGTAAATAAATTCTATCTGTTTGCCTAAAAACCCGTCCATAAATCACTCGATCATAATCTTGCATAACTTCAGTCGGCTCATAAGAAAGTTTATTTCCATTTTCATCATCATATCCATCATAAACATCTGAGGCGGAGATGGGCGCCACATGATCATTTAAATAATCTAAGAAATAAGTACCATCGGCATCTGCTAAAACATCAGGCATATTATTGGTTGACATGGGTTTACTGGTGGTATCAATGGCTTTTTTGAAAAATAAGAATTTACGATAAATGGTTTCAGGTAAAGCCGTGCCATAAGCAATGGGTTTGCGTCCAAATAAAGTTTGTTTATATAAAACCGCGTGACTTAAAAAGGCTTCAATCGGACTGGGTAAAGAATCATCGGCATAAAAAGACATAACAGGAGCAAAACGTGCCAGTAAAGCATCATCTATGGATTCATTGGCTTTGCCCCAACTATATTGAACTTTTGCGGTGCCTGACTGGTAAGCATAGGCTTTCATTACTAAAGCCCGATCTGTTTTACCTGTAATATTAATATATTCATTACCATAGCTACAATTATCAGGCACTTCAGGATAAATATATTCTTCACAATCACCCGCATAACCAGACCAAGCATAATCTAAGCCTTTATAAACAGCATGACTGGGAAAAGTATCTTTTAATAAGCCATCAGGCCATTGGACAATTTGATCGCCTGTTTCTTTATCTATTAATTGAATATCTAAATCGGTATTTGATAGTAATCTAATATCAACATTGACTAAGCCTGCGGGGATTTCACCAATATCAACCAGTGTTTTTTCAACTAAGATTTGTTCAAACTCTCCTTTGCCGCTTTCAGGCACTTTACAAGCTTCAATTTCTCCACCTTCCCAACGATATTCAACGGTTGCTTGTCCTGCTTGATAACCAAAGGCTTTCATCACTAAAGTTTCATTGCTGATTCCTAAAACTTTAATATATTCATTGCCATAACTACAACCTTCGGGGGCGACTCGGCTGTCATAATTAGGACAGTCTCCTGCATAACCTGACCATTCATAATCTAATGTTTTATAACTTTTTGTCTCGACCAAAGATTGATTTAAAATGCCATCAGGCCATTGGACTATTTTGGTATTATCTGATTTATCAATTAGTTGAATATCTAAATCGGCGGTTGAAGTTAAAATAATTTCAACATTTTTAACGCCTTTTGGAATTTCGCCAATTTCAATTAAGCCATCTTCTAAAATTTCTTGTTGAAAGCTATTACTATTAATCCCATTCAATGATTTATTGGCGGTACAAAAATCAAAATCAGCTTGAGCGGGTAAACTAAAATAGAGCGAGGAAAGCAATAAAAGCTTGCAGTGTTGGGTTGTAAATTTCATTAAGTCACCAAAAGTTTATATTTTGCGCACTTAAAAAAACTTATTAATTATGAAAGCATTATAGTTCGATAAAGGGCTTGTTTAAGTGGCAAATTAAGTTATTATATTATGCCTACAAGATTAGCATAAAGAAGTCAAGTTGTCTGTGCCGCGCCTAAAAAAAGGAGAAGTTCCCGCCTTATATGCTAAATTAAGCAATTATTAAATAATAACTTGAGAATATAAAAATGAAATACGATTATTTGATTGCAGGCTGTGGTTTTGCGGGCGCTGTTTTAGCCGAGCGATTAGCCAGTCAAAATAAGCGCGTTTTGGTGGTTGAGCAACGCCCTCATATTGCGGGAAATGTGTTTGATCATTATGATAAACACGGGGTGTTTGTACATAAGTATGGTCCACATCTGTTTCATACTGATAATCAAACCGTGGTGCAATATTTAAGCCAATTTACGGAGTGGATGGATTATCAACATCGCGTTTTAGGTTTTGTGGATGGTCAATTAGTGCCGATTCCTTTTAATTTAACGTCTTTAGAAAAATTAATGCCCGCTTCGTTATCGCAATCTTTAGAAAAAAAGTTAATTGCGGAATATGGCATGGGTAAAAAAGTGCCTATTTTAGAATTACGTGAGTCGGGTGATAAAGAACTTAAAATATTAGCCGATTTTGTTTATGATAAAATGTTTGTTAATTACACAGCGAAACAATGGGGCTGTAAGCCAGAAGATATTGCACCTGAAGTGACAGCTCGGGTTCCTGTGCATATTTCTCGGGATGATCGTTATTTTCAAGATCGGTATCAAATGTTACCAAAACAGGGTTATAGTCAGTTAATTGAAAATATTTTATTTCAAGATAATATTGATGTAATGTTAAATACGCCTTTTCAAAATATTGCCCAAGTCGATCAAACAACAGGAAAAGTTACCTTATTTAATACGCCATTTACGGGTGAATTAATTTTTACAGGCATGATTGATGAATTATTTGCTTTTAAATTTGGCGAGTTGTCTTATCGTTCTTTACAATTTCATCAAGAAAATTTACCTCAAAGTCAATTTCAACCCACCACAACGGTTAATTATCCCAATGATTATGATTTTACTCGGATTACGGAGTTTAAACATATTAGCGGACAAAAAATTGATACCACCACCATTGTAAGAGAATTTCCGCAAGATTATGTACGCGATGATCCAGAAAAAAATATTCCTTATTATCCTGTTTTTAAAGATGGCAATGAAAAGATTTATAAACAATATCAAAAACACGCGGAACAATTTAAAAATATTCACTTAGTCGGTCGGTTAGCTGAATTCCGTTATTATGATATGGATGATATTGTGGCTCGGGCTTTAACTTATTTTGATGAACAATTTAATCATTAAAACTTAAAAAAATTATGCTAGGCTTAATTTAATATTTTACATTATGGGATCATTTTTTATGAAAACACTTCCTTTTTTAATTCTCAGTTTATTTATCAGTCTTAATAGTTATGCGGGGGTTAAAGAAAAAAAAGCCCTTCGTGCCTTTACTGAAAAAGCACAAAGCGCGACAGAAAAAATAAAAATCGCTTGTGGTAATGCCACTTTAACCAGTGAAGTTAATATAGAAAAAAAATATTTGGCAACAGGAATTTATATTGCTGAATTAAATCTGGCTGATTTTGTTGCAGGTATGTTAATGGTTTGTAAAGATGCCGATTACAAAGAAGAAATTAGTAAAGTACAAAAATTAATATTTAGCGCCACAGATAATGCGAATAAAACAGGTAAAAATAAAAAAATATATGGTGAAATAAAAGTGGTTGGAGAAGTTATGCAAATTGTATTGCATATAAAATATTCTTTAAGTAATGGACAAAGTAATTTAGTTGCTAATGCCATTAAAGATTTATATTAATATGAAAAAAATTATTGCTGTAATGGTTATATTATTAGCGGGATGCGGTGATAATACTTGGAATAATCCACATGACATTAATCTGGTTAAAGACAATATTTTATTTAGTTCTTTTTCTGAACGCCCAAAACATCTTGATCCCGCGCGGGCTTATAGTAGTAGTGAATACCAATTTTTAGCTCAAATTTATGAACCCCCTTTGCAATATCATTTTTTAAAACGTCCTTATGAATTAATTCCTGCAACGACAGTTGCTATGCCCGAACAAATTTATTTAGATAGTAATAAACAACCCATTGATAGTAAAGATCCAAAGAAGATAGCTTATACCGATTATATTTTTACTTTAAATAAAGGCATTCAATATCAACCCCACCCCGCCTTGGCAAAAGATTCAAATAATCAATATCTTTATCATTCTTTAAAACTTGCTGATATTGATAATAAATATACTTTGGCAGATTTTAAACAAACAAACACCCGTGAATTAATTGCAGCAGATTATGTTTATCAAATTAAACGTCTCGCCCTACCCGCTTTAAATTCTCCCATTGCGGGTTTAATGGGCGGTTTAATTGAAGGTTTTGCCGATTATTCAAAACAATTATCCAGTGAATGGAAGAAACAAAAAGATAATAAGGTATTTTGGTTAGACTTAAGACAATACCCTTTATCTGGCGTAACCGTATTAGATCGTTATCGTTATAAAATTCGCATAAAAAACCGTTATCCGCAATTTTTATATTGGACTGCCATGCCTTTTTTTGCTCCCATGCCTTGGGAAGCTGAGGCATTTTATCAACAGGCGGGAATGAAGAAAAAGAATATTACCTTACATTGGTATCCAATTGGGACAGGCGCTTTTATGCTAACGGAAAATAATCCTAATTTAAGAATGGTACTGACTAAAAATCCAAATTTTCATAATGAGTATTATCCTAGCGATAATAGTCCCGATGCGGGAAAAAAACTACCTTTAGTAGATGGTGCCATTTATAACTTAGAAAAAGAACAAATTCCGCGTTGGACGAAATTTTTACAAGGGTATTATGATACTTCGGGTATTTCATCAGATAGTTTTGATCAAGCCATTCAATTTGGTAGCAATGGCAATGCCGATTTAACGGCGGATATGAAAGAAAAAGGCATTCGCTTAGTGACAGCGGTTGAATCTTCGATTTTTTATATGGGGTTTAATATGCTAGATCCCATTGTGGGTGGAACGTCTAAAAAAGCCCGATTATTACGCCAAGCTATTTCAATCGCGGTTGATTATGATGAATATATTGCTATTTTTAGTAATGGACGGGGTATTCCCGCCCAATCTCCTATTCCACCAGGTATTTTTGGTTATAAAACAGGCAAGGCGGGAATGAATCCCATTGTTTATGAAGATAACAAGGGCAAAATACAGCGCAAAAGCATTCAAGTAGCCAAGGATTTAATGACTCAAGCAGGTTATGAGAATGGTTTTGATGCCAAAACAGGTAAAACCTTAACTTTAAATTATGATACCACTGCTTCGGGTCCTGATAGTAAAGCAAATTTAAATTGGATGATAAAACAATTTAAAAAAATTGGCATTGATTTGGTTGTTCGAGGAACTGATTATAATCGTTTTCAAAGTAAAATGCGCAATGGTAAAGCACAAATTTTTTCTTGGGGCTGGAATGCGGATTATCCCGATCCTGAAAACTTTTTATTTTTATTATATGGTAAAAATGGCAAAGTAAAATATAAAGGCGAGAATGCGGCAAATTATGAAAATCCAAAATTTGATCAATTATTTGAACAAATGAAAAGTATGTCAAATAGCCCTGCCCGTCAAAAAATTATTGATCAAATGTTATCAATCATTCAAATAGAGGCTCCTTGGTTATTTGGTTTTCATCCCAAAGCCTTTTCTTTACTCCATCCTTGGTATAAAAATGGTAAACCGCATATTATGGCAAATAATACCTTAAAATATAAAAGAATTGATGCTGAATTACGTTTAAAACAACAATTAAAATTTAATCAACCCATTGTTTTTCCTTTATTTATTTTATTATTTGTTTTATTACTTGCGGTTATTCCTGCGTTTAGATTATGGCGTAAAAGAGAAACTTGTTTGGGGGTTTGAGAAATGAATATTAAAAAGTGGCGGGATCAAGAAGAAAAAAGTAAACTAAATTATAAGTATAAAAAATTAATGAATACTAAAGGTAAACTATCTGAGGCTATTTCATTACCAGAAATAGATGATAATGAAACAATATTTACAAGAAATAAAGATATGGGTCGAAATATTAAATTATAACCAACTATCTTAATTCTCCATACTATCCACTGGACTATTGGTTAAAGTTGAAAGTTGAATTTCAGCCAATGATTTTTTAATAATCGCTTGATGTTTTTCATATTCAGAAACTAAGTTAAGTTCCTTTAATAAGACGCCCGCCGCTTGTTGAATTTCTTTTAGTTGAGCACTATCAAATAAAACTAAAACGGATTCCATTATTTCAGGCGTGGTACTAAATAAAGTAGCAACTAACTCATCTTCTGCAATCGGACTTTCAGGATCAATTAAATCCGCAACTAAAGGATTTTCTAATAAGGCAAAATGAGTGGCACGGGCTTGACGTTCTTTACCCATTTCTTTAAATGCGAGGGTGTCCCCTGCCGCATTTTTGCTAATGGTTGACATAATCACATCTAATAAAGCGAGAATCGCCGCTTTATTATCAGATTGATCATCTGCTAGTCGGCAAGCTTCTTCATAGCCTTTATCTAATTCTTCCTTTAATTTAATAATCACTTCGCTTTCTTCTTTTTGAGAAAAATTCATGGCGCGACTGACTAAGCTGCGTAAATGATTAATAAAGGCAATGAGTTCGTCATGATCTCGACGTTGTGCTTTTTCTAAATCATCGGAAATTAGCGTTTGATTATGTTGTGCAAAAAGCGGGCAATTTGCGCGACGGATTAAATGGCGTTCATGTTTACCAGGACGCTGGCTTTTTTGGAATTGTTCTGTTGTCATTATTTTGTTTTAAAAATTCGTTCTTTTTGGCGTTGCCAATCTCGATCTTTCAGAGTGGCGCGTTTGTCGTGATCTTTTTTACCTTTAGCAAGTCCTACTTCACACTTTACTTTATTTTTTTTCCAATACATGGCAGTGGGAATTAAGGTAAAACCTTTTTGCTCCACTAAACCTAATAATTTATTTAATTCACGACGATTTAATAATAATTTTCGGGTGCGTTTTTGTTCTGGATGAATATGAGTGGAGGCGGTTATTAAGGGGGTAATCATAACTCCATGCAAAAAAGCTTCACCATGACTGAGCATAACAAAGCCTTCGTTAATTTGAATGCGCCCTGCGCGTAAGCTTTTAACTTCCCAGCCTTCAAGTACGACGCCCGCCTCGTACCGATCTGAAATATAATATTCATGCCGAGCTTTGCGATTTAATACAATCGTACTACTGGGTTGTTTTGCTTTCTTTTTTGATTTTTTAGCCATTTTTCTATTTTAATCTAAATCAAGTTTTTTAGCGAATATTAAGCTAATATCTAAGCATTAAAATTAAATTTTATTTTTACATTTATGAACAAACAAAAACTAACAAATACGATTCAAGCGGCGGGTCAAGTTATTTTAGGCAAAGAACACCAAATTAAATTGGCTTTAAGTTGCTTATTGGCTAATGGACATTTATTAATTGAGGATGTGCCAGGGGTGGGTAAAACAACGTTGGCTCATTTATTAGCCAAACTCACTAATTTAAATTATCAACGCATTCAATTTACCAGTGATATGTTGCCTTCTGATATTATTGGGGTTTCTGTCTATGAGCGGAAATCTGAAAGTTTTAAATTTCATCAAGGCGCGGTCTTTTCACAATTGGTTTTAGCGGATGAAATTAATCGCGCGACGGCAAAAGCACAAAGTGCTTTATTAGAAGCGATGGAAGAGCGGCAAATTACGGTAGATGGTGAATGTTACTTATTGCCTCAACCTTTTTTTGTGATTGCAACCCAAAATCCAAATTCACAAATTGGGACTTTTGATTTACCTGAAAGCCAATTAGATCGTTTTTTAATGCGGATTAGTATGGGTTATCCTGATGAGAAATCAGAACGGTTAATTTTATCAGGAACAGATCCTAGAGAAACATTAAAAACCATTCAAGCCACCTTAAGCAGTGATGATTTATTGGCTCTGCAACAAGAAATGTTAAGTGTTCATGTTTCGGATGCTTTATTAGATTATTTACAAGCGTTAATTTTATATAGTCGTAATGCCCCCATATTTGAAAATGGGTTATCACCTAGAGCAGGAATTGCTATTTTAAAAGCGGCGAAAGCATGGGCGCTCATTGAGGGGCGGAAACATGTGTTACCAGAAGACTTACAAGCGATTATTCCAAGTACGGTTGATCATCGCTTGCAATCTCAAGAAAATGAACTGCCTTCAAGACAGTTATTAGAGGCGGTCGCTATTCCTTAAAAAATTCATGCTCAAGGGCTATAATGGCAACGCCTAGCCCTGATCCAAATCCCGCTAACATAATCTTTTCTTTATTTAATTTACCATGTCGTTTAAGCGTTTGAGACAAGGTAAAAGGAACTGCTGCGGATGCCATATTGCCATAATCAACAATACTAAAACAAACTCGTTCTATGCCAACACCAAATTCTCGGGCGCCTTGTTCTACGGCTTTCTTACTTGCTTGGTGGGGAACATAAAGATCAATTTCTTTAATTTTCCAACCGCAAGCTTTGGTTACTTTTCTTAGCATATTCGGATATTTACTAATGGCGGCGTCAAAAAGTTTACGGGCATCCGTATGCATGGGGGTGTATAAATCTTTAATCACACATAAATCACAATATTCAGAAAAGGTTTCTCGTAAACTGTATTTTAGTTTTAAAAGACCATTTTTTGAGTTGCGAGGAGCGCCAATAATCATGGCAGCAGCACCATCTCCTAAGGTTAAGGAAGGGAAATGATTGCGTAAGTTTTCGCCCGCTAAAATATGATTCATGGCAATCTGAGCAATGGCAGATCCTGCCTCAGTTGAAATTAATAAAATTTGTCTAAAGCGTCCTGTTGCAATAAAAGAATCGGCAATTAACAAAGCATCTAACATGCCTAAACAAGCATCTGTTACATCAAAAGCGGTGGCGCCTTTTAAATTTAATTTATTATGAAAATAAACGGCGGTTGCAGGTTCTAATTGTTCGCGAGAAACACCGCAATAAATAACCAAATCAATGTCACTGGTTTTAAAGTCTGGTATATTTTGTTGGGTATTTTCAATTGCCTGATTAATCGCCAACATTCCCATGTCAATTAAGGTATCTCCTTTTTTAATAACACGATATCGCTCAATACCCACCATTTTAGAAAGATTTAAAGTTGCCCCCGTTTTTTCTTTAATTTGCTTTTCAACATCAGCAATTTCAATAGAATCTTCTGGCGCCCAATGTCCCATTCCTAAAATAGCAGAATATCCCTCAAGTGCTTGTTTATTATCTTGAGAACCTTTGGTCGTGTTTATAAGCGATTTAATTTTTGATAACAAGGTTTTATTAACATCATTAAAGAAAGAATTTATAAGTATAGACGCTATTTATTAAAAGTAGGTAATAAAAAATAAATTTAATGTTTAGATTGGCTACTAAGAAAGGAATAATTTTGAATCCATTGATTTTGAATGGCACTTGTTAAATAGCTTGGCATTTGATCCATAAATCGGGTGGCAAGTTCAGGTAACCGATTCTTTTCTTTAATCGCTTGTAAAAAATCCCAGATTCCTAATTCAGGAATGGCTAATTGTACGGCTTGAGAATCCCGCCATAAGATGCATTTAATGCCTTGTGTTATATTTACTTCTTCTAAAATAATATGGGTTTCTTTTTGGTGGGCAAACCAAATTTGATCAACCGCATATTGATACTCTTTGAGTTGTAATGAGGGAGCTAAAATAAATTGTAGACTATTTTGTTGGGTATTTGATAAGCTTTCTAACGGACTAAAATCAACACTATTGATTAATTTTGTATGCCAAACTTGATGGCGAGTCCATTCAAAATCAGCTATTTCGGCAAGATAAGGCAATGATTTTATAGGCTCAAAATTGTTAATAAAAAGTGAAAAATTTCCGCCATATTCAATAAAATAAGGGCTATCAGGTGGGTTTTGATCAATAAAAATATCGACCATTTTATCAAAAAAATCAGCCCCGACTAAACTTTGACAAACGGGAAAAGTAATGGCTAAAGTATTGGTTAAAGAGCCATGAATACTGCCTTTATAAATATCTAAACGTTGTTTTGCGGTTAATCTTTGATCGCTTATAATTTGAGTGTCAGCGCTTGAATCTTGATTAAAAAAAGATTTAATCATTTGTTTCTGTAATTCGGCTAGTTTCATGGGAAAACCTGTTGACGAATTTTATCGGCTTTGTCAGCTTCTTTTAATACAATTTCTAAATCAGGAATGTCATTATCCCATTCAATTAAACTAGGAATATCTCCAAAAGTTTGTAGTGTTTGTTTAAATAAATCCCAAACAGGATCAGAAACAGGACGACTATGAGTGTCTAATAGATGTGTTTGACGATCTTCATAACCCGCTAAATGAATTTCTTTAATTTGTTGAGCGGGCATTGCCATTAAATAAGTTTTAGCATCAAATTGATGATTTTGAGCGCTGACATAAATATTATTAACATCTAATAACAGGTGACAGCCTGATTTTTTAACAATTTCATTAATAAATTCCCATTCCGTCATTTCACTTTCTTTAAATTGCAAATAACTTGAAACATTTTCAATTAATAAGGGCATGCCTAAATATTCTTGGATTTTTGAAATACGGGAGACAATATGAGTAATGACTTCATTGTTATAAGGTAAAGGAATTAAGTCATGAGTGACGACACCGTGAGCAGAAGTCCAACAAAGGTGATCAGATATCCAAGCAGGTTGGATTTCTTCTTTTAATTTTTTTAATCGTTTTAAATAATCTTGATTAAGAGGATCAACAGAACCAATAGAAAGCCCAACGCCATGAAATGTTAGGGGATAATCATGACGAACTTGATAAAGATAATCTCGTTGTTTTGTTCCTTCAATAAGATAATTATCTGTGAGTATCTCAAACCAAGCGACCTTGGGTTTTTGTTGACTAATTTTTTGAAAATGTTCTATTCGTAAACCAATACCACAATTATTAATTGGTTGTTGCAAGACTAGAAAAAGCGTTTAATTTGAAATTGGACAAAATCAATTTGTCTAATACCGAGCGCTTGCTCTGCTTCTGCTTTAGAAATCCCTCTAAAGGTAATGCCCGATAATCCAATCCGCCAACTATCGCCTAATCGCCGACTCGCTCCAATTGAATATAATGCTTGAGCGGTATCGGTGTCTTTAATGATAGAAATAAAAGCATCTGAACCTTGCTCATCATTAAAGTTTAAACGAGATGCCAGAAAAATATCACTTTCAAAAGGCGAAGTTTCTCTTGAATCCCATAAATATTCACTAAAGATTGTTAAATCGGCAGGTGTCCCAAATAAACCTGGAATAACATATTCGATGCCTCCAGTAAATGTTTGATAATCACGTTGAACTTCTGCATAAGAGCCATCTCCTCCAACAAAGCCTTCATCTTCTTTAAATGAATTAACAGCCGTAATTTCTGTTTTAAAAATCCAACTCCCTTTTGTATACTGTGCTTCAAGTCCAAGTTGTCTTTTTATAACATAAAATGGGGTAATTTCAGCAGGTAATCCAAAATAAGCCCCTGAACCTAAATTATCTAAAATATCAGATTGTTCTATATCAGTAGCTAAACGACTATTTTCTTGACCTGCATTAAGGGTAATTTCCTGTACAGAAGGATCTGATGGACTTGTACCAATTGCCGCACTGTTATAAATAATTTCATTATCTAATCCCCTAAATATATTAGTGACAATGACATTGTTTTTATCTCGGGTGGGTAAAACAATCGGGGTTCTATCAACGCCATTAAAGAATGACAATGCCATGTCGATATCCCCAAAAGTATGGGTCCAACGGAAAGCAAAATCTTGGTGCCAACGGCGATTTTTACCTTCAAAACCCACCGCATCTTCATCTTGTTGAACACCAGGCAAATCACCTAAAGCACTATTAGGTCCTGGAAAAGTTCGAGTTCTAAAATAAGGCAACCAGTAACCACTAAATTCACCATAATCACTGGCATAAGAAACTTTGAACATAGGTTGTCCTAATTTCTGAATTCCGCCTAATGTCCCTGCAAGATCCACTTGATTTAGGACATCAACCTTATTGGTCGATTCTGTAACCCCCCAAAATTCCCGATCAAATCCTGCTTTAAACGTCCAATCATCTAAAAAATATTTAAAATTTAATTCCCGAATATCATAATCGGCACTGGTATTACCATGTTCAGTTAAGCGTAAGAAAGGAACAAAGTTGAAACCCAAGTCACCATCAAAAAATTCTTTATAAAACTTAGGTTGCATACTCAGTGTCGGGACAATAGAGGGTGGGCTTCCTTTAGAATCTTCTTGATTATAATAATATAAATCAAAACTAGCATCCCCTGAAAAGGTTTGATAGCCCTCACCAAAAACATCACTGACTTTATTAGAAACCGTGTCTGAAACACTTGACATATCAGGCATTTCAAGTGCCTGCAGTTGCAAGCTCAACAGACTACAAGTTGCTCCAATAATTACAGGTATCGTAGACATTAATTTCATTCAAATCACCGTATGTTCTTTAAATTTCTCTTTGAAAATAAGCGGTTATTTAACCCTTGCTTAAATTTAAAATTTGACCAATCAAGCGTGGTGCTTTTTCCTGTTTGTACATTTTCCATATTCATTGATGCCGCACGCCAAAATTTACCATTATGTTGCTTATAACCACTAAAGGTTAATGTTTTAAGTAAAGCGCCTTTACGATCATAAAAATCAATTTTTTCAGGACGATAGGTTTGTTTGTCAACATAAACATCTTGATGGCTATATTGTGATTTATTGTCTACAGGACTCCGTTTATTGACGTAACACTGACGACCACTACCACAGCGACTGTCTCGAAGATATTTATAGTTATATTTTTCAATTTCAGGGGATGCTAAATCTTCGTATGTAAACTCACTTCCCATAAAAGAACCACTTTTATTTGCAGAGGAAATCCGTTTAACCCGTTTAATTGCAGGTAAATACATCCATTGATCATCTCCGCCTGTTTTATGTGAATGAGTCAGCATCGCAGTTCCTTTTACATCTTTAGGTTTAAGAAACATAATAACGGACTTATCACCATCATTTGACATTTCTTTAGTCCAAGAACGCATTTTTCGAACACTTTCTTTACCATTTTTATCCCGCAGTGTCATTTGAACATCTGCTGTATTATCAACAAACCCCGTTTCTCTTTTTTCAGATTCTTGAGCGATACTCATTCCTTTAGCAGCACCCGACAATGCATAAAGATTTGAAACTGATACAGAAAGCAATAAAGTTGCCATCATTTGATAAGATTTTTTCATAATTTCTCCCATGCAATTTGCATGTTTTTAAAGTGACTAAATTGAAAACTAACTTCTATCTATATTATTTTTATGATTTATTGATTTTAACGAAAACTAGCGAATTCGTTTTAATCTTGCTGGTGTAAAATCAGAAACTCGAGAACCTCCACCAAACTTATAACCACTCCATTCAACCTTAGTTTGACTACCTGTTTGTGTATTTTTCATTAACATAATACCTGGACGCCAATAGCGATCTTTAAATAACTGATAATCACCGTAGGTTAAGACTTTTAATGCTTTTTTGTTTTTATCAAAATATTCAATTTTTTCAGTGCGATAATAACTTTTATTGATATACACTAACTGCATTGAATAACCTGAATGTGGATTCAGTGGAAAACGTTTAATAACATAACAATCATCATCGCCACAAGCTTCTGTACGCTGATAAGAGTAAATATAAGAACCAACTTCTTCGGGACGCTGTGTTCCTAAATCCTCAAAAGCAAAATCAGTTCCCATAAAAGGCGTTTTATCATTAACAGATGAAATTCGCTTCACTCGTTTTCGATCAGAAATATACATCCATTGATCATCATTGCCATTTTCATTAGCATAGGTCAAACGAGCAATCCCTTTAATATCTTTAGGGGCATCAAATACTGAAATACTCTTATCACCCACATCCGTTTCTTTTGTTTTTGTACGTAAACGTCGAATGACGGTCGAACCATCAGATTTCACTGTTGTCATCACAATTCGAGCACTAAATTCACCAAATCCCCTATCTCGCTCCCAAGCTTCTTCAGCAATCTCTTTTCCTGATGGCGGGATCAGTAAGGGCGCGCTTAAGGTTTCTGCCATGGCGGGGGCTATTAAACCACTACATGACAAACCAATAAGGAGATTTAAAAGTACTTTATTAGCACTTTTTGTATTTTTCATTTTTTCAATCTGCATTGACTGTTTCCTTCCTACTTTCTAAAAGCATAACTAAAGGGGGTAATAAGAATAAATCTGCAATCAGCGCAAAACCAATGGTTAGCGCACATAAAATGCCCATATCGGCATTTGCATTAAAGGGCGAGAAAGCCAATACCAGAAACCCTGAAATTAAAACAATCGAAGTAACTAATAAAGCAGTTCCTACCGTAGAGAAAACATAATGTACAGCTTCTAATGGATCATAACCATATTCTCGTCTGGCTCGTAAATATTTGGATAAAAAATGGACCGTATCATCCACAATAATACCCATGGTCATACTTGCAATCATTGCAACCGCCATCCCGATTTCTCCATTAAAAAGCCCCCAAACACCAAATGCCATCCCGACAGGTAATAAATTAGGGATTAAACTCAATAAACCAAATTTAATGGATTTTAATTCATACATTAAAATCAGCGAGATTATAATTAATGAAATAACCACTCCTCGTAATATTTTAGGGATATTTTCTTTGCTAATGGTCGCAAACATTAAAGCGGGACTTGCACCAACAGAACGCATTTCTTCAGGGAAATGTGTTTCCATCCAGCTTTCAACCCGAGCATTAAATTCAACAATTTCATTACTAGCCAAGCGTCCTAAAGTAACTTCGACTCGAGTGGCTGATTTATCCACATCAATCTGATGATTAATATCTAATCCAACAGGAAGAGATGATTCATAAATCAATAAAAATTGAGCAGCAGCGGCCCGACTTTCAGGTAATTTAAAAAATTCTTCTTTATCTCCATTTAATGTTTTATTGAGGTGTTTCATTATGTCTACAATGGATGAGACATTACGAACTTCGGGTTGTTCCCGTAGCCAAGTAATTAATTTTTCTAGCTTAGTTAGGAAAATTGGTTCTTGAACCCCACCTGAACCATTGGAATGAATAGAATAATGTAGTTGATAAATACCCGTTAAATTATCCATTAAAAATTCAGTGGCTTGTCTAAATTCAACGGATTTATCAAAATATTTAACATATTCATCATTTAATTTATTTTTATGAATCATTGAAAAAAGAAAGACCGCTAATAACGCCACCACAATTAAAAACTGGTGGCGATATCTCACCACAATTTTACCTAAACGATGAGTAAATAGACCACATTGGGTTTTTTCACGCCGCACATCTCCTGGTAATAGTTTAATTAAAGCAGGTAAAAATGTAACCGTCATAATGTAAGTTACAAACATCCCTATGGCCGCGATATTACCAAAATCTCGCATCGGGGGCGTATCATTAAAATTAAGACTTAAAAAACCAATAATGGTGGTTAAGCTAGTAATAAAGATAGGGTGTAAATTAATACGTAAAGTTTCTTCTAAGGCGCTATCTTGCGCCTCTCCCCAGCACAGAGCATCTTGATAACCACATAAAATATGCACAACGTTAGCAACAACTAGGGTCAGTATTAATACAGGAACGGGCGCTGAAGTCGGTGTTAAAACAAAATTTAACCAACCTGCAATTCCCATGGTAATCGTTGTCGCAATCACCACAACAATAAGGCTTGCCAAAGTGCCTGCCCGACTACAAATTAAGGTCAATAACAGGCTAATAATAACCAATAATGATAAGGGTAATAATGTTTTTAAATCATGAAAAGCGGAAGACATAAAAGCATAATTCAACATAATCATGCCAGTACGATGTATTTTGATATCAGGATATTGCTTATTAATGTCTATAATCAGTTTTGCAACCGCTTCTTCAACAACATTAATTTCATTAATTTTTTTCCGAGGCAGATAAATAACAGTATTAACCGCCGCAACATGCCCCCTATCAGAAATTAAACGCCCGACTAATTCTTTATCTGCTAAAGCAATTGAACGAATATCATCCAATTGCGTTTGTGTTAGGGTCTCAGGATCATCAAAAAATGGCGCAACCACCAATTCATCATCTCCAAATTCATCTTGTTCTGCATGAATATGAGAATAATTACTTAAAGAGTCGACCCTCCCTGCCCAAGGTAAATGCCATGCTTTTTCGGTCAGTTCTTTTATCGCTGCCAGAGATTTTTTAGAAAATATTTTACCTGACTTAGGTTCGACAACCAGTAGAATGGTGTCATAACGGGTATAAGTTTTTGATAATTTCTCATAAGCAACTAATTGAGGATTATCTTTATCAAAATAAACTTTATAGTTATTTGAAAAAGTCAGATTTTTAATCCCGATAGCAGCAATAATCGAAAGCACTAAGCCAATAATTAAAACTTGTATGTAATGAGATAAAACCCATTTTGAAAATTTTTCTGCCATGATATAACGATTCTTAAATTTTAATTTTTAATCCAAAAGTATTCAAAATTCAGAACTTTAAGATGTAAATTATAATTCAACATCTCTATTTTAAGAAAATCAAATGTAACTCCAGAAAATATAGTCAATAACTCATGAAATACAATTATTTTTATTTATAAGTTACTCTAATAAAATAAGCACAATCTATTTATAAAAAACCATAACTATTTGAATTTTATAAAAAAAATAATAATAAATCTAATTATAAGTGCTTATCTTGAATTATAAAAAATATTTTAAACTAAAGAAATAATGGGTTTTTTGGGATTTTGTTTAAAATAAACCGCCATTTGTCCAATTTTTTGAACCAAAATACTTTGGGTTTTTTTTGCTATTTGAGTTCTCATTTTCAAACGTTCTTCTTTATCAGCCACAATTTTAATTTTAATTAATTCATGTTGTTCTAAGGCTTGTTTTGCTTCTTTTATAACGGCTTCTGTTAAGCCATTTTGTCCAATCATTACAACTGGTTTTAATTGATGTGCTAACCCTTTTAACTGACTATTTTGTTGTTTTGTTAATGTTGTCATTATATATTCTCAAAAATTTAAGTTAATTTATCTGCTAAAGCTTGTCCTTTAGCAAAATCTAAAGTGCCTTCATAAATTGCGCGTCCTGTAATGGCACCCATTATATTCTCTGTCTCAGCACCACAAAGCGCCTTAATGTCATCTAAATTGGTTATCCCCCCTGAAGCAATAATCGGAATATTAACCGCATTAGCAAGCGCACGGGTGGCTTCAACATTACACCCCGTCATCATGCCATCCCGTCCAATATCGGTATAAACAATACTGGTAACACCATCATCTTCAAATTGTTTGGCTAATTCTGTTACTTTAATATCCGTTATTTCTGCCCAACCATTAATTGCTACAAACCCTTCTTTAGCATCTAAACCCACGATAATATGTTCAGGAAAAGCCTTACAAGCTCGATTAACAAAATCAGGATCTTTAACTGCTTGGGTTCCAATAATACAATATTGAATTCCCGCCTCTAAATAAGCTTCTATGGTTTTTTCATCCCGAATTCCCCCGCCTATTTGAATCGGTAAATTAGGATAAGCTTTCGCAATGGCTTGAATTACTTCGCCATTCACAGGAATCCCAGCAAAAGCCCCGTTTAAATCCACTAAATGTAGCCGTCTTGCTCCCGCATCAACCCAACGTTTTGCCACTTCAACAGGATTATCTGAAAAGACCGTATCATCTTCCATCCGTCCTTGACGAAGACGCACACATAAACCATCTTTTAAATCTATAGCAGGAATTAAAATCATCTTAAATTTTCCATTCAATAAAGTTACGTAATAATTGTAAGCCATGATCGGCGCTTTTTTCAGGGTGAAACTGAACTGCAAATAAGTTTTGATAAGCTAAAGCACTGGAATATTCAATGCCATATTGGGTGGTTCCAATGGCTAAATCAGTATTTTCAGGTTGAATATAATAACTATGAACAAAATAAAAATGTGCTTGATCAGGAATTCCCTGCCATAACGGATGAGGGTCTTGTTTAACTCGATTCCACCCCATTTGAGGTATTTTAAGTTTTAATCCTTCTTTATCTCGCATTTCTTTTGGAAAATGAGTCACTTCTCCTGCAAATAAATCAAGCAAAGGGGTTCCGCCATTTTCTTCACTGTGGCTTAATAAAACTTGTAATCCCATACAAATTCCTAAAAAAGGTTTTTCTTGAGCCACCTTTAAAACAGCTTTATTAAGATGATGCTGTCCAATCGCTTTCATACAATCCCGTGCCGCCCCTTGACCTGGAAATATTACTCGGTCAGCTTGTTCAATTAAATCAGGATTATCTGTGACTATTATTTTGGCATTATGTGCCACTTTTTGAATCGCACTATGAACGGAATGAAGATTGCCCATGCCATAATCAATAATCACAATATTTTGTGCCATTATAGACACCCTTTAGTCGATGGGATTTGATCACCGACTCGTTCATCTTTACTTAATGCCATTCTTAAAGCTCGCCCAAAGGCTTTAAAAACAGTTTCGGCAATATGATGGGCATTTTTACCCCGAATATTATCTATATGTAGTGTAACTCCTGCATGATTTACAAAGCCCCGAAAAAACTCATCAAATAAATCAACATCAAACTGTCCAATGCTGGCTCGTAAATAATCCACGGTATGCTGTAAACCAGGACGGCCCGAAAAATCAATCACAACGCGAGATAAAGCTTCATCCAAAGGCACATAAGCATGTCCATAACGTTGAATGCCTTTTTTATCACCCACCGCTTTAGCAAAAGCTTGACCGAGTGTAATACCAATATCTTCAACACTGTGATGGGCATCAATATGTAAATCACCCTTGGCTTGAATTTCAATATCAATGAGACCATGACGGGATATTTGTTCCATCATATGCTCTAAAAAGGGAATGCCTGTTTGAAATTGTGATTTTCCCGTACCCTCTAAATTAATATGAATCGTAATTTGGGTTTCTAAGGTATTACGAGTGACTGAAGCTGTTCTTGCCATAATTGAGCATGTGCTATGATTTATATTAAAGAAACATTATCTCAGAAAAAAAGAAAAGGCGTAAGAACGAAATAAATTAAGCGTCATCCCTTTCTTATTGTGCAGAACTTAAATTTAAAACGAGCAACGAAAAATGAAAAAAATATTAATACCCATTGGTTTAGCAATTGCCAGCTTGATGGTTTATCAAACCCAAGCAAAACAACAAACGTCCTCTCAAACAAGCAAAGAAAAAGTGGCTATTTTTGCAGGGGGCTGTTTTTGGTGTGTTGAGGCGGGATTTGAAAAATTAACAGGGGTTCGGGATGCGGTGTCAGGTTATATTGGGGGACAGGTTAAAAATCCCAGTTATCATCAAGTAGGTTCAGGCGGAACAGGTCATACAGAAGCAGTTAAAGTTTATTATAATCCAGAACTTATTTCTTATGAAGCCCTTGTTTATTCTTTCTGGCGACAAATTAATCCAACGGATATAAAAGGTCAATTTGTGGATCGAGGTGATCAATACCGCCCTGAAATTTTTTATCTTAACAATGAACAAAAACAAATTGCACAACAATCAAAACAACAATTAAATATCTCAGGTGTTTATAAAAAACCCGTTATAGTCCCCATTACGGCAGCCAGTGAATTTTATAATGCAGAAAAATATCATCAAGACTATTATAAAAAGAACCCACTGCGTTATAAATATTATCGTTATGGTAGTGGACGGGATAAATATTTAACTTCAATTTGGGGAGATGATTTAAAAAAACCATTTTCATCCACACAACCACAGACTAAAAAAAGAATGAGTTACTCAAAACCAACTGATACTGAATTAAAGAAAACATTAACCGATTTACAATATCGGGTAACCCAAAAAGAAGGCACTGAACCGCCTTTTGAAAATATCTATTGGGACAATCACAAAGAAGGCATTTATGTAGATGTTACAACAGGTGAACCGCTTTTTTCATCCATAGATAAATTTAATTCAGGTACAGGCTGGCCCAGTTTTACAAAACCTTTAATGAGTACTCACATTGTTGAGAAAAAAGATATTTCTTTTTTTGGAACTCGCACTGAAGTCAGAAGTGAAACAGGAGACGCTCATTTAGGACATGTTTTTAATGATGGACCTAAACCCACAGGAAAACGTTATTGCATTAATTCAGCTTCTTTAAAATTTATTCCTAAAGCAGATTTAGCCAAAGCGGGTTATTCACAATTGATCGATTTATTTAAATAAAACATCATTAATCACAAGACGTTAAAAAATAAAAATATTGTGCATATTTTTATATGTCCTATACTTAGGCGCAAATTTCTTTTGAATCTTTAATTTAAGGGTAAAACGTCTGTGATTAATAAAAAATTAAAAACACTGGGTATTGTAACTGCATTATCTTTGCCAATGAGTGCTATGGCAACCAATGGTTATTTATTGCATGGTTATGGTAAAAATAAAGGCATGGGTGGGGCAGGAATGGCACATGCTCAAGACGCTTTATCGGGTGCAAATAATCCTGCCAGTTCTGCTTGGACCGAAACCCGTTTTGATTTGACAGCCGAATTCTTTTTCCCCACTCGGGGTTATAAACTCAGTAATCCTGAAGGCATTTCTTTTGCTGATGGTTTTGATGCCATTGGTGCAATTCCTCACAACGAGGATGGTACAACGAGTTCTATTTCAGTTAAAAGTGAAAAAGATGTTTTTTTGATTCCTGCGATGGGGTTTAATTGGCAATATTCGGATAAATTAACCCTTGCTGCCGCCATGTACGGAGCAGGATTAGGAACAGAGTTTAATCGGGATGATACGCAAACTATTTTTGCTAATAACAATACCTTTTCCCAGTTAACAGGGGGAGCCACTGCAAACGGGACTTTCTTTGCGGGTTCAACAGGCATTGATTTAGTCTTAATCATGACCAACTTTCATGCTGCTTATAAAGTAACAGATGATTTCTCCGTTGGAGCAGGCATTAACCTTGCGATGCAATCTTTTAAAGCCAAAGGTTTAGCATTATTTAATAAAATAGCCATTAGCACTCAAACGGATGGTGGACGAGAAATTGATGGAATTGCAGAGAAAAAACGTTCACTAGCTTATGGAGCGGGTTGGAATATTGGGGTTCAAAAAGAAATCATTCCAGGTTTAACCATGGGAGCCGCTTATTATAGTCGAATAGGTTTAAGACATAAAGAATATGCAGGACTTTTTGCTGATAATGGGGATTTTAGTTTACCTCCTCGAATCAATATTGGCATGAGCGTGAAATTAAATGATCATCATCGAGTTAATTTTGATATTCAAAAAATTGAATGGAGCAGTATTTCTTCTACAGGTAATAAATTTATTCAGTTAGTTAATACAGGGTTTAAAGCCAGCAATGCCATTGATTTTGATGAAAACTTCCCATTACAAGCATTAGGTAATAAAGACAGTGCAGGATTTGGTTTTGAAGACAGCTTAATTTATAAATTTGGTTATGAATTTTCATTAGAAAACATGCCTTCGTGGACATGGCGCTTAGGTTATTCTTATCAAAGTCAAATTATCCCTTCTAATGCGACACTTTTTCCAATGTTAGCACCTGCCACCATCCAACGTCATTATACTTTTGGTTTTACAAAAGATTTTAACAATGGTTATGAATTTAACTTTAATACCATGTATACTGGAAAAGAATGGTTAAAAGGCACAGGCGAATCTAAAGGTATTGATATTTATCTTGAAGAACTCACCATGGAATTTGCTTTAGGTATCAAATGGTAACTGATTTTGTTACAATTTGATAACAAAACACCAACACGATTAACATTGATTTTCTTTATAATCGTGTTGCAATCTATTTTTAGGTAATTCAAAACTTAAACATAATTAATACTGACGCATCCATTTTTGAGGTGTCTGTCAACAACATATCATCAAACACCTTTTATTTGGAGAAATAAATGAACAAAAAACATTCACTTATCTGTGTATCACTCATTTGCTCAGCATCAACAACCGTTAATGCAGACACTCAAGCTTATGTTGATCTTTTATTTGATTGGGCAGAAACACAGTTTCCTGAAGTGCTTCCCGCTCCTGCCGCCATTAAAGATAAAATTATTAAAAAATTAGATGTTGCCAGTGAAGCACTATCTTTAGGTGCTGCAGATGCCGCACAATTATCTATTATTGCTAAAAAAGTATCTGCGGGAGATCCTGTAACAGCCGCCGATTTAAGCCCTGCTTTAATTGCAATTAATGATAAAAATGAAAGTTTTATTTTTAGAGGTTATAGCAATAATTTTTTTCTTGGTACAGGAACAAAACCTTTAACTCCTAATTTTTCGGAAGTTTGTACCCTTAATTTAAATGAAGCAAATGCCGTGCCCGTTTGTACTTATGGCACCATCCCTGAAGTTATGGTTAATGTTCCTGTTGCAACCACAGGCGGAACAGCGGGTTGTGTTACTGTTCCTCGGATAACAAATGGAACTAAAGTCACTTACTCAATTGACAGCAAAGCCACTGCTGATTTAGCCGTTGATCAAATTCAAAACGCGGTTTATAAAGAAGTGAGTGCAACCAAAATTATGGTTGATATTAATGATCAATCTTTTGGTGCCAGCCCAAGTACCCAAGCAATGACTCAAACATTAGGGGTTATTGAAAAGGATGGATGGCGTTCACTAGCAAGTAGTACTCTTGCTTTTAATGATCCCAGTGTTGCTGGAACTTTTACAGCGGTTACCAATGAAACTCCTAAACTATTAGGACCTGCTAATAGTTATTGCACCGATCATACTTGGACAACCAATGTTGTTAAACAAATAACCACGGGCGAAGCGGTTGTGACTGAAAATGGTCAAACCACCAAAAACCCAATTAATGCCACCAGTATTGATGAACTTGTTCAAAAAGGCAAAGTCATGTCAACAGCGGAATCATTAACCATTGGTGATAAAACATATGACACGGTTAAAGTTTCAATCACCAATGTTTTATCTGATTTTAAAACATTAATTTGGTATGATAAAGTTTCAGGCGTTGATGTTAAAGAAGTTCTAATGGATGCCCGTAATAATGATGCTGTTATTACTGAAACCATGGTTACTTTAATTGAAGCACCCTAAGAAAAAGATTTAATTAAATCTTAAAGAAAAACGGGGCTTTTGCTCCGTTTTTTATTGATTAAAATAAATAGGTTTATTATTTTGTATTGTATTCGTAAAATGGACTTAATTGACATCCCCCAACTATTTCAAATAGAAAAAAAAGCCTATACTCATCCATGGACTTTAGGGATTATTCAAGGTTGTATGCGATTTGATTATGCTAATTTTATTTTAGAAATTGAACAACAAATAAGAGGTTATAGTTTTCTTTCTATTCAAGCAGGAGAAGCTCATTTATTAAATTTAACCATTCACCCAGAACAACAAGGACAAGGTTTTGGCACTATTTTACTTGATTTTCAATTACAACAAGCGAAAAAAAGAGCCGCAGATATTATATTTTTAGAAGTTCGAAGATCGAACCATATTGCTCAAAATTTATATATAAAAAAAGGCTTTAATGAGGTGGGTTGTCGGCATTCTTATTATCCAAGTCATAATGGCAAAGAAGATGCCATTATTTTTGCCTTATCGCTTTAAAGTAAGGATTTTCCATGGCGTACAAACCGTGGTTTAATAATTTCAACCGCCTGTTTTTTGCCTCTTATTTCAACTTCAACCTCACTATAATCTTTATTAATTCGAGCCAAAGCAATGGTCCGTTTTAGTGTGGGAGAAAATCCACCAGACGAAATTTCACCTATTTTTTGCTCTGTTCCTGCTGCAAATAAAGAAAGTCCATCCCTAAAAACGCCCCGCCCTACCAATAAAACACCCACAAAAAGAGGGAGTTCGGTTTGAGTTTCTAAAGCTTTGCGTCCAATAAAGTTCCGTGTTTCAGGTTTCCAGCCAATGGTCCAAGCTAATCCCGCCGCTAAAGGGGAGGTTTGTTCGTCCATATCATGTCCATATAGATTCATTCCCGCCTCTAAGCGCAAAGTATCTCTTGCCCCTAAACCACAAGGTTTAATGTCAACGGCTAAACATTTTTTCCATAATTCAGCCGCTTCTTCCGCAGGCAACATAATTTCAAAGCCATCTTCTCCTGTATAGCCTGTTCGCCCAATAAACCAATCTTGGGATGAAATGGCACTAAAAACAATTAAAGACTTTGCTTTTTCAGCTAATTCAGGAGATAAAACAGCTAATGTTTTAGCGATTGCTTGAGGACCTTGAATGGCAACCATGGCTAAATTATTGCGAGGTTCAATAGTGACTTTAAAATTTTCTGCTTGTTTTTGCATCCAAGCGACATCTTTTTCCTGAGTGCCTGCATTAACCACAAGGCGGTAATTTTGTTTATCTAAATAATAAACAATTAAATCATCAATCACCCCGCCTTGCTCATTTAACATACAAGAATAAAGGGCTTTACCCGCAGTTTGTAAAGATTCAATATTATTGGCTAATAAATATTGTAAATAAGCTTTGGCTTGTTCTCCAATAATATCAACCACCAACATATGAGAAACATCAAAAATACCCGCCGTTTGGCGAACCACATGATGCTCATCAATTTGTGAACCATAATGAATGGGCATATTCCAGCCCCCAAAATCGATCATTTTGGCATTAGCATCTAAATGTTGTTGATAAAGTGCGGTTTGTTTTAAGGTCATTTTTTCAACTCATCTAAAAAAGGTTTAATGGTGGATAAAATTTGTTGTTGAATTTTAATATTTCCCGCAATCACATGACCTGTTTCTAAATACTGACTTCCGCCTGTAATATCCGTGACTGTTCCACCCGCTTCTTGAATTAATAAAGCCCCTGCGGCAAAATCCCATTGTGATAATCCCAACTCCCAAAAACCATCAAATCGTCCTGCTGCCACATAAGCAAAATCAAGGGCGGCTGAACCTGGGCGGCGAATCCCCGCTGTTTTTAACATTAAGGCTTTTAACATTTTTAAATAAGCATCAATATAATGCTCATTACGATAAGGCAACCCTGTTCCTAATAAAGCCCCACTTAATGAAATCCGATCACTGACTCGAATCCGTCGATCATTTAAATAAGCACCCTCTCCTTTATAAGCTTGAAACATTTCTTCCCGCATCGGATCATAAACAATCCCCATTTCTAAGATACCGCGTTTTTTTAAGGCGATGGAAATGGCGAATTGCGGAAAACCATGTAAATAATTCGTCGTCCCGTCCAAAGGGTCAATCACCCATTCAAATTCAGCATCTCGTCCTGAACCAGCATAAGAACCAGTTTCTTCGGCTAAAATACTGTGATCAGGATAAGCATCTCGAATGGTGTCTAAAATAACTTGTTCAGCTTGTTTATCTACTTCACTGACATAATCATTTAAGCCTTTGTTTTCAATGGTTAATCTTTCTAAATGATCAATATTTTTTAATAAAATATGACCCGCTTTGCGTGCTGCCCGAATGGCAATAGTTGTATAAGGTTTCATAGCTCGCTAAGATACAACATCTTTGTTTTTAGCGAAAGTATTTTAATTGGTGTTTAATCAAGTTCGTATTGTTTTAGTTGAAACTTCCCATCCTGGAAATATTGGTGCCAGTGCGCGCGCCATGAAAAATATGGGATTTAATAAACTGGTTTTAGTTAATCCCTGTGATCATCTCTGTAGCGAAGCCATTGCCCGCTCTTCTGGTGCAGGCGATTTATTAGAATCCGCCCTTGTAGTCAAAAATCTCACAGAAGCATTAACTGACTGTCAATATGTTATTGGAGCTAGCGCCCGCCTAAGAGCCATTGAAACCCCTGTTGTCAATGCCCGCCAAGGTGCTCATATTTTAAAACAACAAAGTTTAACAGGCGAAGTTGCGGTGGTTTTTGGACGTGAACGAACGGGTTTAACCAACAGTGAATTAGATCATTGCCAACAGTTGCTTAATATTCCAACTCAAGGAGATTATTTTTCACTTAATCTGGCAATGGCGGTCCAAGTGGTTAGTTATGAATTATTAATGGCATTTCAAGACACCGAAAAAATCAAATCAAATACCCGCCAAATCGCTTCAAGTGACATATTAACAGGACTTTTTGAACATCTTGATCAAATGTTGATTGATATTGGATTTGCGGATAAACGTTATTCTAATAAATTATTTAGACGCTTAAAACGGCTTTTTTATCGGGCTGAATTAGATACTGAAGAAGTTAATTTATTACGCGGTATTTTTAGTGCCGCCCAAGGTCGTAAATCAATGAAAAAAAGAGGAGAAAATAATGACAAAACCCGCCATCCATGAATCTTGGCTCAAAGTTCTTGAAAATGAATTTGAACAACTTTATATGCAACAACTGAGAACTTTTTTAACAACTGAAAAAGCCGCAAAACAAGTAATTTTACCGCCTTCTAATTTAACTTTTAACGCCTTGCAAAGTACCCCTTTAGATCACGTTAAAGTGGTTATTTTAGGACAAGATCCTTATCCCACCGTTGGACATGCGCATGGTTTATGTTTTTCAGTTAATCCAGAAGTAAAACCCTTACCTAAATCATTATTAAATTTGAATAAAGAATTACAAGAGGATTTAAATATTAATAATTTTCATACAGGTTACTTACAGCCTTGGGCGGAACAGGGTGTTTTATTATTAAATGCGGTGTTAACCGTTAGAGCAAGTTCCGCAGGAAGTCATCAAAAACAAGGTTGGGAACAATTTACCGATAAAATTATTCAAATATTGAATGAACAACAAGGCATTGTTTTTATTTTATGGGGCAAACAAGCCCAAATGAAAGGAAAAATCATTGATCGAAGCCGCCATCTTGTGCTCCAATCGGTCCATCCTTCCCCGCTTTCGGCTTATCGCGGTTTTTTTGGTAGCAAACCTTTTTCAAAAACCAATGATTATTTGCGTCAACAAGATAAAACCGAGATTCATTGGCAATTATAATGGATGCTTTTGATCCGATCTAAGCTTGGTTGTAAAATAATCATCCGCTATTTCCATATCCAAGGTTTGATTTGAATGATCAATTAAAGGTAATTCAAAATCATTCCAACCTCTTAATCCTGTTTTTAAAGAAAAAGCATTTTTATATCCCAATACTTGCATGGAATGTACGCCTAATAAACTCCGATAGCCTGATCGGCAAACCACCATAATTTCACGTTCACGGGCTTTAACGAGTTCAGCAATGGTTTCTTCAAAATCCCATTCACAAGCTGATTCTAAAATCCCCCGAGGCACTAAAATGGAACCTTCAATATGCATTGCCTCATATTCTTCTTGTTCTCGAACATCAATAATTAATAAATTTTTATTATTTTTCAATGCCTCTTCCGCATCCCAAGGCATTTTTTCTTTAATCGGAGTCAAGGTATTTTTGATTAATCTAATAAAACGTTGCATTGAAATAGAACTCT
>Ga0256847_1000378_pt1 | contig 29240 bp, 28 predicted proteins | sample TeddybearmetaG_FD_189099 | JGI IMG/M metagenome (GOLD analysis project Ga0256847, IMG submission 189099) | Hydrothermal vent microbial communities from East Pacific Rise, Pacific Ocean - Teddybear | ecosystem: Environmental > Aquatic > Marine > Hydrothermal vents | place: Pacific Ocean: East...
GGAGAAAGCGTCTACTAGTGGAGATGATGCAAGAGAAGGTTTAACAGCGGTGTTGTCGATTAAGGTTCCAGATCCAAAATTTTCTTCTCAGACCAAAGACAAACTAGTGTCATCTGAAATCAAAGGGATTGTCGAGTCTGCAGTCAGTGAAAGTTTAAAGGAATTTCTAGAAGAAAACCCAGCAGATGCAAAATCGATCACCAGTAAGATAATAGATGCTTCCAGAGCAAGAGAAGCGGCTCGCAAAGCACGAGAAATGACGCGCCGTAAAGGTGCACTGGATATCGCAGGATTACCGGGAAAATTAGCTGACTGCCAGGAGAAAGATCCTGCACTGTCCGAAATCTATCTGGTGGAGGGTGATTCTGCTGGCGGCTCAGCAAAGCAGGGCAGAAACCGAAAAACCCAGGCAATTCTGCCTCTGAAAGGAAAAATTCTAAATGTCGAAAAAGCACGTTTCGATAAAATGCTTCAATCAGCAGAAGTAGGTACCTTAATAACAGCTTTAGGTTGTGGTATTGGTAGGGATGAATTTGATCTCGAAAAACTTCGTTATCACAACATTATCATCATGACTGATGCTGATGTTGATGGCTCACATATACGAACACTCTTGCTGACTTTCTTTTATCGTCAAATGCCGGAGCTGGTCGAAAAAGGTTACATCTACATCGCCCAGCCACCATTGTATAAAATTAAAAAGGGAAAACAGGAACGGTATGTAAAGGATGATAAGGAACTCAATAACTACCTGATACAACTGGCTGTAGAAGGCACACAGCTATTTATATCCGATGATACGCCACCGATATCAGACCTGGCTCTGGAAAACCTTGCACGGCAATACATGAGCATACAGGCAATATTAGATCGCTTATCACAAACCGTGGAAAAAGCTGTGCTGAATGAATTGATCCATATTCCTGCTTTGAAAGAAAGTGATCTGAAACAGGAAGATCGTATGCAGCAATGGTCATCCGAGTTACAACAAAAACTCAATCAGAAAACAACTTCGGCGATCAATTACCTGCTTACGCTACAGGCTGAAGAAGATAGTAACGATTTTGCTATTTTGATTGATAAAAAATTACATGGTATTTCTTCCAAACAAGTTTTGACGCCAGAATTCTTTTACAGTCCGGATTATTCGGTCATCTCCAGCTTTGTAGAGCAGGTATATGATTTATTTTCAGAAAAATCATATATCAGTCGAGGCGAGAAAAAACAGCCGGTAACAGAATTTTCTGAAGTGTTTGACTGGATGATGAAAGAAGCCAAAAAAGGCCTCCATATACAACGTTATAAGGGCCTGGGAGAAATGAACCCTGACCAACTATGGGAGACCACCATGGATCCGGATAACCGACGTTTATTAAAAGTGAGAATAGAAGATACTATTGCAGCCGATGAAGTCTTTACAACACTGATGGGTGATCAGGTGGAACCAAGACGTGATTTTATCGAAGCCAATGCAGCAAATGTTAATAATCTCGATATATAAATAAGAAATATAAATTCTGCAACACTTGATTGAATTTCTAGAATGACCATGCACAGTTTATCTGATCATATTGCCGTGTTGCCCTGTTTCAGCAAAATCAAAAACGGGCAAATCGTTGCCCAAATGAAAAATCAGTTGAAACAAAATCTGGATGAAATTGATGAATTGCTCAATCAAAAACAATATAACTGGGAAAATCTGATAGAACCGTTGGAATTCATCGATGATCGATTGAGTAAAAGTTGGTCGCCTGTCAGGCATTTAAATTCAGTTAAAAGCAGCGATGACTTACGCAAAGCCTATAATCAGTGCCTTCCTTTGCTCAGTGATTATTCGACCGAGATCAGTCAAAACACAGCACTATTTCATGCTTATCAGCAAATATCCGAATCGATTCAATTTAAGCAACTAGACAAAGCTCAGCAAAAAACCATAAACGATAGTCTGAGACAATTCCATCTTGGTGGCGTAAATCTTCAGGGCAAGCAAAAAAAACAGTTTCAACAAATTCAACAAACACTCTCGACTTTAAAATCCAGCTACGAAAACAATCTGCTTGATTCCACACAGTCCTGGGAAAAGAAGATTTCAGATAAATCGATATTGAAAGGCCTTCCTGATTATGCTTTAGCGATGGCTGAACAGCTGGCTGAACAGAAGTCACTACCCGGTTACAGGATAACACTGGAAATGCCATGTTACCTTGCCGTAATCACCTATGCAGATAATCGAGAACTGCGAAAAGAAGTATATGAGGCCTTTTCCACGCGAGCATCAAATCAAGGCGTTACCAAAGTTTGTTGGGATAATGCTGACATTATGGTAAATATTGTTGTTAAAAGGCTGGAAAAAGCCAAACTTCTCGGTTTTGACAATTATGCTGAGTTGTCAGTGGAAACAAAAATGGCATCATCAGCACATCAGGTGCTGGAGTTTCTGAATGATCTGGTAGAAAGATCTTTACCGGCCGCTAAAAAAGAAATAGAACAATTAAAACAATTTGCTTCAGAGCAGGGATTGGAAGGAGATTTGCAATCATGGGATGTCGCTTACTACAGCGAAAAACTCAAGCAACAAACCTTCCAATTTTCCGAGCAAGATTTAAAACCCTATTTTTCCGATGACCGGGTGATCAGCGGATTATTTAAAATCGTCAACAGACTTTATGGTATCAACATAGACCAGATTAAAACTGGCATCGATTTATGGAATGAAAACGTGCGCTTCTATCAGATTAAAGATGAAACTGGCGAAGTGATCGGACAGTTTTATCTCGATTTATATGCCAGAGAAAACAAACGTGGTGGCGCCTGGATGGATGAATGTATCAATCGATACCAAATTGCCGGAAAAACCCAACTACCCGTTGCTTATTTGACCTGTAATCTGACACCTCCGATTGGCGAAGAACCTGCTTTATTCACTCACGATGAAGTCATTACACTATTCCATGAGTTCGGTCATGGCTTGCATCACATGTTAACCAGAATAGCAGTACCCGAAGTAGCCGGAATTAACGGCGTAGAATGGGATGCCGTCGAACTGCCCAGCCAGTTTATGGAAAATTTTTGTTGGGAAAAAGAAGCGCTTAATCTATTTGCCAAACATTATCAAACTGATCAACCGATACCCGATAAACTGTTCGATAAAATAAATCGGGCGAAAAACTTTCAAAGCGCAATGCAAATGGTTCGGCAATTGGAGTTTTCACTATTTGATATAAAATTACATCAAAGCCTCAATATTGAAAATGAAAAAGATATTCAGCAAATACTTGATCAGGTACGCGACCAGGTTGCAGTGATGATTCCACCAGCAAACAACCGTTTCCAGAATGGATTTGCGCATATATTTGCGGGTGGTTATGCTGCCGGATATTATAGTTATAAGTGGGCAGAAGTTTTGTCTGCCGATGCCTTTTCAGCATTTGAACAGGAGGGAATATTCAATGCAGAGACGGGCAAACGATTTTTACAATGTATATTGCAACAGGGTGGATCAAGGCCAGCGATGGAATCATTTAAGTGTTTTCGTGGTCGTGAACCAAAAATTGATGCCCTGCTCAAGCACAATGAGATTTGCTGATGAATTTGAGAATAAAAACGATAGCCCTGGTATTTCTCTGGATTTTATCTCCTCCAATTTTTGCCCAGCAAGATGATGAAAATGAACCAGTTGCTGAACCAGCTAGTGATCAGTCAGAAACAAAGGAAAAAGTACTTCGTTATGTAACCGACACCCTTAGATTATCAATGAACACCGAACCAAATTCCACCAGTGACAGAGTTAAACTGCTCACCTCTGGAGATGTTCTTGAATTGGGTGAAAAATCGGGCGGCTATGCCTTTGTCACTACTAAAGATAATCTTAGTGGCTGGGTAAAGAGCCTGTTTCTGGAGGAAAACCCCACCGCAAGTTTTTTAATAAAAGAAGAAATATCAAAAAACGTTCTGCTAATTGAAGAATTGAAAAAGTTTAATGACAGTAAAAGTGTAATTGAGCGGAATGAAAAAGAAATTGCTACCTTAAAACTTGAGAATAACGAGCTGGCAAACAGAGCATCAGCAATGTCAAATGAACTCGAATTGCTAAAAGTTCAAATGGCCGATCGTGAAAATGAAATTCAACAGGAAAAAGAACAAACCAGCAAGGCAGTTGATTGGTTAGTTTTGCTGAAACTTAACTGGAAAGAAGTTTTACTGGCTATCCTGCTGTTATTTGGCGTAGGTTTTCTCAGTGGAAAAATTCTGGCCGAAGCTAAAATAAAAAAGAAATTCCAGGGAATCAAAGTCTGGTGATATGGCTTACCGAGACCTCAGAGAATTTATCCTGCAACTAGAGCAGCAGGGCGACCTGAAAAGAATCAGGCAGCTGGTCGATGCCAATCTTGAGATCACTGAAATATCAGACAGAGTATTAAGAAACCAGGGACCAGCTCTACTGTTTGAAAATACAGCAAACAGCAAGATCCCCTTGTTAGCGAATTTATTTGGAACCCCTCAGCGTGTCGCCGAAGCGATGGGAGAAAATAATGTCGAAGCCTTACGAGAAGTCGGAAAACTGCTCGCGTTTTTGAAAGAACCTGAACCACCCAAAGGTTTTAGAGATGCGTTAAAAACCCTGCCGATTTATAAAAAAATACTCGATATGTCGCCAAAAGTCGTTAAAAAACCACTTTGTCAACAAATTCAAATTGACAAAGAAGATGTCGATTTAAATATCTTACCGATCCAGACTTGCTGGCCTGGTGATGCAGGACCGCTTATTACCTGGGGTCTTGTCACCACACGGGGGCCTCACAAAGACCGACAGAATATGGGTATATACCGTCAACAGGTAATTGCCAAAAACAAAGTGATCATGCGCTGGCTTTCGCAACGCGGCGGGGCACTGGATTTTAAAGAATGGCAGGATCAAAATCCGGGGGAACCTTTCCCTGTCGCGGTTACCCTGGGTTGTGATCCTGCCACCATTTTGGCAGCCGTGACCCCGATACCAGATAGCCTGTCAGAATATGCCTTCGCCGGTTTATTAAGAGGCAACAAAACCGAATTAGCGAAAACACTTCTTTCTGACTTGCAAGTGCCAGCAAGAGCCGAAATTATCCTCGAAGGGTTTATCTATCCGGGCGAAATGGCGGCAGAAGGGCCGTTTGGTGATCACACTGGTTATTATAATGAAGTGGAAAACTTTCCGGTTTTCACCATTGAAACGATCACCATGCGTGAAAATCCAATCTATCACAGTACTTATACCGGAAGACCACCAGACGAACCAGCGATCCTGGGATTAGCGCTGAACGAAGTTTTCATTCCCATTTTGCAAAAACAGTATCCTGAGATATCCGACTTTTATCTGCCACCTGAGGCCTGCTCTTATCGAATGGCTATTGTTAGCATGAAAAAGCAATACCCTGGTCATGCCAAACGAGTAATGATGGGAGTCTGGTCATTCCTGCGTCAGTTTATGTATACCAAATTCGTCGTTGTGGTCGATGATGATATCAATGTGCGTAACTGGGAAGATGTTATTTGGGCGATTTCTACGCGTGTTGATCCCGCCAGGGACACCATGATTATCGAAAATACGCCGATAGATTACCTCGATTTTGCCTCACCGGTTTCTGGCCTGGGTTCAAAAATGGGACTGGATGCAACCGATAAATGGCCGGGAGAGACAAACCGAGAATGGGGAACACCGATTGAAATGGATGAAACGGTGAAACAGAGGGTTGACAAAATCTGGTCTGAACTAGGGCTTGACTAGAGGTAACACCCTAATCCACACATAGGTTGCATTCAATAAGAAACAACATATGATGTGCGGTTTTTAAACTTTCAAGCTGAATTAGAATAATCGCTTTTACTATCGCCTAGTTTATGTCCTACCTGGTCACAATTCAGCCTGACGGCTTACAGTTTTCCTGTCACAAAAATCAGACGGTGCTTGATGCTGCTCTGGAGCAGGGTATAGCCATTTCTTACGGTTGCAAGAATGGACAATGTGGTTCATGTCAAGGCAAGTTATTATCTGGCAAGATCGAATATGCTGATGGAATGCCCGATGGTCTTGATCAGGAAGATGCCGAAAAGGGCGCTGTTTTATTCTGCAAGGCATTGGCAAAAAATGATCTATACATCGAAATCAAAGTAGGCAGAAATGCAGAAAATGTGGAAATAAAAACCCTGCCCGTTCGAGTGAGCAGCCTCGAAAACTTGACTGGTGATGTCATCAAAATAACTTTACAACTACCAGTAGCCGAAGAATTTAATTTTTCAGCCGGGCAATGGGTTTATTTTTTACTTAAAGATGGTCAAAAACGCGCCTTTTCTATCGCCAATCATTTTACCAGAAATAACCAGCTGGAAATTCATGTTCGACATGCTATTGGCGGCGTTTTTACCGATTTTGTTTTTGATCAATTAAAACAGGGGTCACTACTTCGCATCGAAGGGCCGCATGGAACTTTTACATTTCAGGAAGATAAAAAACCCATTCTTCTCATAGCTGGCGGCACTGGATTTGCGCCAATCAAGGGTATCATGGAGCATATTATTGATTTAGACTTTCAGCAGCCGATACACCTTTTTTGGGGTTCTCGAGCGAAGAAAGATCTTTATATGGAATCTCTGATAGAACAATGGATAAGTCAGCTTGGAATGAAATATACGCCCGTCCTGTCAGACCCCGAACCTGAGGATAACTGGGACGGTAAAATTGGTTTTGTGCATCAGGCGGTGCTAAATCATTATCCAGAGATGAACAATTTTGCTGTATATATGGCAGGTCCGCCACAAATGATCAGTTCGGCTCGCGATGCTTTTATTCCTGCCGGGCTTTCATTTGAAATGTTGTATTACGACTCATTTGAGTATTCGAGCGATGCGCTGGATAAAATGCAGGAAAAGTCTTAACTCAGATAATTCAAAAATTATGCACAATCTCGTTAACCTATTGATTCCACAGGAAATATTTCTTCATACGCCCGGAATCCTTGATACGGGACTCTTTCAGAAATTTCCCTGTGAAATCAATATTCTGCGCGATTTTTGCGCAAATTTATGAATTATCCGGGTTAAGGTGATATTTCCTGGCGTCAGATGAAAAAACAATCGAAATACCAAATTGCAAAGTTTGCATTGGAATTGCCGGTATATCATCTTTTTGATTACCTCATAGAAGCGTCGGATGAGGAGGCACAGGCAGGACAAAGATATCTGCTACCCTTTATCAGCAGGTTTAAAGTAGGGCTTTTAATAGAAAAAAATACTACTTCAAAAATTGATCCAGAAAAATTAAGGTTTGTTACAAAAAAACTGGATCAGCAACCACAGCTTTCATCACATCTACAACAACTAGCGGCATGGATGGCCGAGTATTATTTGCAGGCGATAGGTGAAGTTTATTTCCAGTGCCTGCCACGACTATTACGAAAAAAAAGCAGTAAACTTCCTGATAATCGAATAAAAATTTGGCAGGTTAAAGAAATAAACCAACCAGATCGGCTCAAGCTTAGAAATAAGTCACTCAAACAGCATGAAGTACTGCAAATTATAGAACAGTCGCCAACAGGCCTAAGTCAGGAAGTTATTAGAAAAATTTTTCCAGCCTGTCAAACGCAGATAAAAGCGCTAGAGAAAAAGCAACTCATCAAAGAAATAATAATCGACAGGTTTGACGTAACCAATGTGAAGCCAGATTTATACCAGTTACAGGATGAGCAGCAGCAGGTTTATCAGAATATTTCAAAAACCGATGGTCAATTTTGTGTTCACATATTACAAGGCATCACAGGTAGCGGAAAAACTGAAGTCTATTTTCATCTCATCAAAGACCAAATACGACAAAACAAACAGGTCATATACCTGGTTCCAGAAATAGGCCTGACGCCGCAACTGATTAAACGAACCAGCCGCGCTTTTGGCGATCTTGCCTTGATTTCCCATTCAGGACTGAGTGATATTCAACGTTACAAAGCCTGGGACCAATTTCGCCTCGGTCTCAAACCGGTATTACTTGGCACCAGATCCAGTGTATTTTCAGAAACAAAAAACCTCGGTCTGATCATAATCGATGAAGAACATGACAGCTCATTCAGGCAACAGGACGGTATTCGTTACCATGCGCGTGATGTTGCGATAAAAAGAGCACAGTTACTGAAAATACCGATACTACTCGGTACTGCAACCCCATCTCTTGAAAGTCTGAATAACGTCAATAAACTGCACTACAGGTTGCATCATTTAAACCAACGCCAGGGTGGAGGACAGACGCCGATCATACAAATTCTTGATATTAGCAAGAGTTATTTGCAGGCTGGTTTGGCTGCCGAATTGATTGAACAAATTCGCCAACAGCTAAAGCAGGGAAACCAGGTATTAATATATTTAAATCGGCGCGGCTTTGCACCAGTTGTGCACTGTCATGAGTGCGGTTGGATGGCGAGTTGTCAGCAGTGCGACGCCAAAATGACCCTACATCAATCAGTCAACCAACTAATTTGTCACCATTGTGGTAGCAGGTCCCAGTTATTTGCAAGATGTCCATCCTGTAATAGCGGTGATATCAAACATTACGGCATAGGAACAGAGCAGCTGGAACTCAGCCTTAGCGAGCTGTTCGAAGGCGTAGATATTATCCGCATCGATCGCGATACCATAAAAAACAAAAATGATTTTGAAACTCGCCTACAGCAGATCCAGTCGGGCAAAGCGGCCATTATTATCGGCACACAAATGATCGCTAAAGGTCATGATTACGCAAATATTACGCTAGTCGCTGTGCTGGAAAGTGATCAGGCTTTATACAGTGGACAGTATCGTGCCAGCGAAAGGCTGGCGCAGACCATACTACAGGTCAGTGGCCGTGCCGGTCGTGCAAACAAGGTCGGTAAAGCTATCGTGCAAACTCGTTTTGCAGATCATCCATTAATGTTGTCAATTACCACGCAGGATTATAGTGATATTGCACAACAAATTTTACTTGAGAGAAAACAGTTTGCTTTTCCACCTTACTCTCGTGTTGTAATATTTCGTGCCGATGCAACCGAGCTGGAAAAAGCGATTAATAAACTGGATGAAATCAAAAAAGTTTTACAGCAAATTAACTCAGGGGACAGGACAAATGGGAATAGTGGAAAAATCAGTATCCTCGGTCCTGTGCCTGCGATAATGAGTAAAAGAATCGGGCGATATCGAGCTCAGCTATCATTAATCAGCAATGATTTTTCAGCATTGCGTAGTTTGCTAAAAATGGCTCTGCCAGAGATCGTTAAACTGAAAATCAGCAAGCAATTGAAATGGCAGGTCGATGTAGATCCTTTTGATTTATAACCCTGAAGAATACAGAAAATGAATAAACCAAAAATCGCCCTGCTGGGTAAAATGAATCATAAACAGGCAAAATCATGGCTTAAAGCTTTACAGGAAAATTTGCCGGAAGAAACTATCTGTCTATTCAGCGAATTGAGTCCAGCCGAACGCCAACAGGTGGAAATTGCTATTGTAGCCAATCCAGACCCGGCTGATGTCGAAACTTTGCCCCAACTCAGATGGATGCAGAGCCTTTGGTCCGGTGTTGAAAAACTGGTAACCAAGTGTCAAAGTGATGTGCCGATTGTGAGGATGATCGATTCAAAGCTCTCGCAAAGCATGGCGGAAGCCGTGCTTGCCTGGACGATGTTCTTGCACAGAGATATGCCGGCTTATGCTATTCAACAACAGCAAAAGATCTGGCAATCACGTGAGCATAAATATGCTAGTGAGGTAAGCGTTAGTATTTTGGGATTGGGGAGTTTGGGACAGGCCGCCGCAAGTCTGCTTCACAAGGTTGGTTATCAGGTATCAGGTTGGAGCCAGAGCAGCAAGCAGCTAAAAAATATCGATACTTTTAACGACCAACAGGGCCTGCAACAGATGTTATCCAACACCGATATACTAGTTTGCTTACTACCGCTGACAGAGACCACAGCAGGAATAATTAACCAGGAGCTATTTAAGAAACTGCCATCTGGAGCATCATTGATCAATTTCTCACGCGGGCCGTTGGTTAATACCGCAGACCTGATTGAGGCGTTAAAGAGCAAACATTTAAATCACGCGGTACTGGATGTTTTCGATCAGGAACCCCTGCCTGATGATAGCCCATTATGGTCAAATCCGGCGGTAACGGTTTTGCCCCATATTTCAGCGCCAAGCGATACCCAAAGTGTCAGTCAGACAGCTGCTGATAATATTAAAAGCTATCGTCAAACGGGAATTGTTCCGCCTTCAGTCGATCGTCAAAAAGGCTATTAATCGAATAAAAGCGACAGTTCAGTCGGAACAATCATCAGATCAGTGAAGCGAAACTTTTGTCTGCCGGAACATCCATGTAGAATCGCGCTTCAATAAAACAAACGACACTACATTGAAGCCACAAATCGAACAATTAATTAGTCAGGCGCTGAAAAAAATGCAGTCCAACGGCGTGCTGCCAGCTGAATTTCAAGCCAACATTCAATTGACCACCAGTAAGGATGTCAGCCAGGGAAACTTCGCCAGCAACATCGCATTGATGTCGGCTAAATCAGCAAAGATGTCTCCGCGAGATTTAGCGACACAAATTGTCGACAATATCGTAGATAATGATTCAATAGAAAAAATTGAAATCGCTGGACCCGGGTTCATCAACTTTTTCCTCGCCAGTAGAGCTAGTACTTCAGTCATACAAACCATATTAAAACAGCAGCAAAACTTCGGTCGCAGCAATATCGGTCAGCAGCAAAAAATCCAGGTTGAATTTGTCTCTGCCAACCCGACCGGCCCACTGCACGTCGGCCATGGTCGTGGAGCTGCCTATGGCGCAACGCTTGCCAATATCCTTAAGTTTGTCGGTTACGATGTTGCCACAGAATACTACGTGAATGATGATGGTCGTCAGATGGACATACTCGCAGTTTCGGTCTGGTTTCGTTATCTTGAACTCTGTGGTGAAGATTTAGAATTCCCAAACAATGGCTATCAGGGCGATTATATTTTTGATATAGCTGCAGACTTGCATAGAGAAAATGGAGAAAGTTTTAGGCAAAAGAAGCTAGACGTCTTTGAAGGTGTCAACCCTGATTCACCGGAAGGTGACAAAGAAAAGCACATCGATGACCTGATCGACAAGGCAAAGAAATTACTAGGTAAATCAAACTATAAAATTGTATTTAATAAGGCACTGACAGTGCTGGTTGAAGTCATCAGAAAAGACCTGAAGAAATTTGGGGTGGAATATGACTGCTGGTTTTACGAGTCTCAACTATCAGAACAGGGTCAGATCGAAAAATCAATTGAAAAACTGCAACAGCTTGGTCACGTCTACAAAAAACAGGGTGCTTTATGGTTTCGCTCCAGCGAATTCGGTGATGAAAAAGATCGCGTAGTCAAACGCGAAAATGGTCAATCTACTTACTTTACCTCAGATATCGCTTATCACCAGGATAAATTTAATAGAGGCTTCGAACGAGTCATCAACATCTGGGGTGCCGATCATCACGGTTATATTGCGCGCGTAAAAGCGTCACTGACAGCGCTCGAATACGATGCTGACAAACTTGAAATACAGCTCGTACAGTTTGCTAATCTGTTTGAAAATGGCGAAAAAGTTGCCATGTCCACCCGCTCCGGAGAATTCGTTACCTTACGCGAATTGCGTGAAGATGTCGGTGCAGATGCTGCTCGCTTTTTTTATGTTATGCGCAAAGCCGATGCCCACATGGATTTTGATCTCAGCCTGGCACGTGAACAGTCATCGGATAATCCGGTTTACTACGTTCAATATGCTCACGCCAGAATTTGCAGTGTAGAAAAACAGCTGCAGGAAAGATCGATTGAGATCGATGTCGAAAATGCCGACTTATCATTACTCGAACAAAACCAGGAAACTCAGCTCCTGAAACAGCTTGCCCTGTTTCCAGATCGTATCATCAGCGCAGCCAATCGACGCGAACCCCATATCGTGATCAACCTGTTACGTGATATCGCCAGCCATTTCCATAGCTGGTACAACGCCCATCATTTTATTATCGAAGATCAGGCATTAATGAATTCACGGATAGCGTTGGCCTTTGCAACCCGACAGGTTTTGCAAAATGGTCTGACATTAATCGGCGTATCGGCTCCGGAAAAAATGTAATGGCAGAAAATAAAACCTCCATATGGGTCTGGTTTTCACTAATCATGCTGGTATTAATGTTTATTGCATTAATCGTTTTTCTAGATCAAACCATCGCGGTAAAAAGAGATTTGGATCAGCAAAATCAAACTGCAACCGATAACCGGACCAAACCAGTCATCGATTTTTACAAAGTTTTGCCCGAACGTGAATCTATCGATATCCCACTCAGCGAAAGTGATCAGCAAGCAATCGACAACCCGATATTAAATAATGCCGGAAAATCGGCTAAAACAATTCTGCAGGCAGGTTCATTCAAATCATCAGAAGAGGCAGACCGTCACAAAGCAAGGTTGGCATTTTTTGGTCTGGAGGCGAAAATATTTTCAGCAAATGTCAATAATCAAACCTGGTATCGCGTTCAGCTCGGGCCTTTTAAAACCCAGCACAAACTATCCCAGGCCAAGAATCGATTGATCGAAAATGATATTCAGTATATTGAAAAAGCCGATCCGTAATGATTAGTCCAGGTTGCTTTTTACCACAAACTATTTTAAAAAATGCCTATCTCAAAACCCGTCCTGATTTTTCAATTACGTCCTGAAGATGATACATCTGACAATGAATTCGAGGCGATACTCAAATACAGCGGTCTCGAAATTAAAGATGTATATCGCCTGCGTATTGAAAAAACCGGCATTCCTGAAGACCTGTGTCTGGAGGACTATTCTGCGGTAATTGTTGGCGGAAGCCCTTTTGATATCAGTACTCCAGAACATGAAAAAACTCGAATCCAAAAGCAAGTTGAACGGGATTTTAACCGTCTGTTTGATCAAATTGTCGGTAAGGATTTTCCTTTTCTCGGCGCATGTTCTGGCAATGGATTACTAGGGTCTTACCTGGGTACTTCAATTTCAACAAAATTTAGTGAAGACGTTGGTTGTGCAACATTGGCTATCACCGAAGCTGGTAAAACTGATGCTTTGCTGACAGGGTTCCCCGACCAAATTAACGTACTGCTCGGTCACAAGGAAGCCTGTGATACCACACCTGAAGGTGCGACTCTGTTAATGACGGGTACGATCTGTCCGGTTCAGATGTTCAAGATCGGCGAAAATGTGTACGCAACACAATTTCATCCAGAAGGCGATTGCGAAGGATTTAAAATTCGCATCAATGCTTATAAGCATCACGGATATTTTCAACCCCATGAAGCGGAAGACCTGATTAAAGCAGTCTGTCAGAAAAAAACACCTTATGCGCAGGAAATATTGCGACGTTTTGTTGATAGATATTCCTGCTGAGGTGATACAGGGTAAAGAATGCCGACAAAATAATTCAAGAAAATGCCTTACACAAAGCCGGAAATAACCAAAAGCAGCCAGGGAAAGTGTGCAAAGATAGCGGTTTAAACAACCATGTCCGGGAACGGAATAACACCCACTCCAAGGCGAAGTACTTACCTAAGTCCCGACTATGTGGTCGCACGACCTTTTGGACGTGCGACTGGATGATTTATGGCTTTTTGGGTGTCGTATAATCAGCCTCTTTCTGAAACGATTCCCAGATGGTTTCATAGCCAACAAAAAACGCTCCCTTTTTAATGGTCTTCTGACGAGTTGTTAGAAGGTGTGTTTTGCCTTCAGGAACTTTTGGTCTGGTTGAGGGTTGTCCGTGTGCGCTCATAAATAACCTATACTATAAAAATCTTGATAGCCACTGCAAGAAAATGCAGCTATAAACTATCTTGACATACTGGCTATTTTACATATTTTTATGCAGGGAATAATAAAATATTTTTCTACTAAGGTTCAAAATTTTGATGCTGCCGAATTGTTATCTTCTGGCACCGCATTTCTCAGGTAACTGTGGTCAGAGTAAATCTAATTTTTTTGCCTGTTAGATTAATAAATAAAAGGATTTTAATTTGACCCAAGTTTATTTAATATACACTGACACACTGGCTAAATTTGACCTATTAGCCACACATTTATTGGCAAGTAATTTCCACTCGGCGATTGATTGAGCGGCCAGCATCAGTTGCATTGTCTGCAATTGGTTGTTTTTCGCAAAGACCCCCCCGATATTCTCGTCGCGTTGATACCGCGTTTGACAAGAGCTGCGACCACCGCCTCTGCACGACGCTGGGAAAGTTGCTCATTGTATTTATCCGAGCCCTCACTAGACGTATGACCAATGACCTTGATGCCGGATGTTGTAGCATCTTTCAATCCGGTGTATAGAACGTCTAGTAACTCGACTGAATCTTTCTTTATAGTTGCTGAATCAAAATCGAAATGAATACCATGAACAATAGAACCACACCCGAGCTTATCGATTGATTTTTCTGAACATTCTGTCACGAGTCTGGATGTGACTGCTCAGGCATAAAGGCGGAAGGGTGCGCCATTAGTTGATCGGACGCCTATGATCTCGCCATCCTCTACTACGGTTAGCACGAAAATGCTGGGGATTTTACCAGAACGTGATTTTCCTGTTGTATGCAGGAGGTTACCGCCTACTGTTCCGGTAAGATCTCCCGTGCGATCATAACAACTGACCTGTACACCTTCTTGCTTGAGTTCCAGCAATACTCCGCGTCCCTTCCATTTCCCAGTAAAAGCAGTCATCAACGGAACCTGTTCCTGACGGCCGTGACCAATAATCTCACTGAATTCGAAGAATGTCTTATCGCGTTGGATATCGATACCACCACCCAGAGTTAGCCGTACCCAGCGCACAGCCATTTTAGTGTTAGCCGAAAAAGCAGTTACTTGATTTTTTTCAGTATGTGTCTTAAGAATTGTACTGGCCAACATAATAAAAGGTCCTTCTGGACCGATAATTGAACCGCGATTTCGACCATACTGACAAATGTTTGTGATGGGCTAAGTGTTTCTAGAATATTTGGTATCGCAAAATCGCTAAATGTCGTCAGTGCAGGAAGCTGAAAAATAAAGGTTATTTTTGTGTCTGCTGCTCCCGGTTTTGGTGTCAAACTGAAGCCATGATGATCACCATCAATTGCCAGCAGGGCGTGATCTATTCCAACCTTCAACACCTTGCCTGATCCTTCAACCGAAACTGGAACGGCACCTTGCGCAAAACTTAGAAAGTCGATACTTGAGGGATCTTCGGCTGCAGACGCAATCGCAGAAAAAAACGCTACTGCAAGTAAAAGAAGTCGGAACAAATTTCTGCAGATTATTAAGTACATCATTTAATTTCCTTCTGGCTCAACCTGGTTACCCTCACTGATACCAGGTTATACAAAATGTTGTTTGAAACAAAAATGAATCAGACAGGTCTGCGTTAGAATCGAAATCATTCTGTACTTAAGCATCTACAGTTATGTCAGAAATCGTCAGAGATTTAGGGACAGTTTTAAATAACATGTCCTGTTACAGTTGATTTAAAATTTTAACGATCTCGGCAGGTTCCATTCGTTTGGTGTAGTCTGCATCGACAAAAGCATAGGCAATTTCACCATTTTTATTAATTACGTAGGTGGCTGGAACGGGTAATTCAAAACTGTCATCACCATTGTATTCCGGGATATCTATGCCAAAACTGTCGTATATGGCTCTTAGTGATTCTGCCAGTGTAAACACCAATCCGTATTGTCTGGATATTTTATTACCGACATCGCTAAGCACTTCAATTTCCAGTTGATGCTTTTCAACTGTATCAACAGTTTTATCCGGTAACTGTGGTGCGACTGCAATGAGCTGGGCGCCCGTAGCTTCAATTTCGCTTAGAGATTCTTTTAATGCTTTCAGCTCCAGATTACAATAGGGGCACCATCCACCACGATAAATATTCAACACAACTGGTCCTTTTACCAACTCATCTTTCAAATTAATGTCCTTACCCTGAGCATTTGGAAGCGTGAAATCGATTGCCATATCACCTGCACTAAGCGCGTCGTTTTCTATGTTTTTCTTTTTTAAATCTAGCGTTGCCTGCATCATGGTTTCACGTACTTGCTGTGAAGCTTTTGCTGCAGATTGCTGTTTCATTTCATCGATTTCTGACTGTAGGCTCATTTCTCGCTCCTGTAATAATTAAATGCATTATTGAGTGATTGCTCAATAATTAAATTGAATGATTACTCAATTATTTGTTAAAGTAAAGCTTATGTCTCGACCCATTAAATTTAATCGCCCAAATGTAATTGAAAAATCCATGCGATTATTTTGGGAAAATGGCTACAAAAACACGTCAATCAAACAGCTGAGTCAGCATATGGATATGCGCCCTGGCAGTCTTTACGCTGCTTTTAAAAGCAAACGGCAACTGTTTCTCCAGGCGTTGGAATTATATTTTGAACAGAGTTCTCGTCAGTTAACCGAACGCTTAAAGCTCGGCGATACGCCTTTGACCAGTATCCGGGCTTATTTTTCTAAGCTGATTGATGATCTGATGAACAAGCAATCTATAAAGGGTTGCCTGATGATAAACACAGCCACTGAACTGGCGGAACATGATGAGGAAATTAAAAATCGGCTTGATGAAATGTTTAGCAGCCACGAACTGCAGTTTTATCAATTATTGCAACAGGCTCAGTCAACTGGAGAACTCGCTTCCGGTAAAGATGCCGAATCCCTGGCCAGATTTCTGTTAATGGGTATCAGAGGTATCAAGGTTTATAGTCAAACCGGCACTTCGCGCAAACATTTGGAAGGGTTGGTAGATAACTTGCTGATAGTGCTGAGCCAGAAAGTATAAGAACAATATTTCAGAAACCTGACGGTATTATTGGACTTTTGAACGAACCGCAGCAGATATATATTCACTCATGATCACAACACCAAGTATTGTGACAAGCATCAGTGAAACCTCACTCCAGGCAAATAGATTAATCGAAGAGTAGAGTTCGATACCAATACCTCCAGCACCAACGAAACCCAATACTGTTGATTCTCGAATATTGATATCCCAGCGATAAATGGTGGTGCCAAATACTACTGGCAGGACCTGAGGAAGAACACCATAAAGCAATACTTTCATTCGAGATGCGCCGGTTGCTTCAATCGCTTCAACGGGTCCTTCATCAATTTCTTCAATCGCTTCAGCGATCAATTTACCGACAAACCCAATGGAGCGAAAAGCGATTGCCCAAATTCCGGCCACAGGCCCGGGACCAAATATTGCCACGAATAAAAGCGCCCATACGATAGTATTTACTGAGCGGGTCATGACCAGAATAAATTTTCCAAATAACCAGGCCGCATTATTTGGAGTGGTATTTTTTGCTGCCAGAAAAGCTGTAGGAAAAGCTAGAAAAAACGTTACTATCGTGCCTAATGTAGCTATATGGATTGTTTCAATCAAAGGATCCCAAACTTCACTAATATAATCCCAGGCCGGGGGAAACATTCTCTCTCCAAGGTCAGCCGCCTGTACGTGTGCATCGAGAAAATAAAACCAGGGAATATCGAGGTGACGAACTGACCAAACCGCAAGAAAAATAATGCCGAGATACCAGCAATACCTTATCAGTGTCTGTTTAGGTGAATATTTACGCCAAATGTCAGGGTAGTCGTTGATTTTCATATCAGACTGGCTCATCTTAAACGTCCACGAGCCCAGCTGCTAAAGAATTCACCAAAAAATACGATTGCCATGATGCACAAAAGTATGGCAAGGCTGAATCCGTAATCATATCGTGAAAATGATGCTGATAAAGTCTGTCCAATTCCACCAGCGCCTACTATGCCAACCACCGTGGAATGCCGTACATTTGCATCCAGTCGGTAAATTGAAACGCCCAGGTAACGAGGTAAAATTTGCGGTGCTACGCCATAAATTAATAATTTGGGAAAACTGGCGCCGGTAGCTTTAATGGCTTCGACCTGACCTGGCCTCATGTTTTCGATATCTTCTGCAACCATCTTAGCGATAAAAGTGACAGAAGCTACAATTAGTGTCAGCACTCCAGCTAGCGGGCCGAATCCAAATATTTTGACGAAAAAGATCGCCACGATCACTTCATGAAATGTTCTAGTGAGAACGATGATTCCGCGTGCTACTAAATAAACGGGTTTTGGTGCCAGATTTGAAGCGGCGCATAATCCTAATGGAATGGCGATAATCATTCCAGCAAATGTCGCAGCCACTGCCATCTCAAGGCTTTCTACCACACCTCGAACTAACAAATTCCAACGACCAAAATCAGGAGGGAACATTCGTTCGAAAATATCAATCGCTCTTGGCAGGCCGCTATTTACTCTCCCCCAGTCGATTTCCAGTGATCCCATCGACCAAATGAGATAAGCCAAAGCCAGGAAGGAAAGAGAATAACGTACCCACTTGTTTTCAATCAGGCTTGGTCGATGCCAAACAGTAGGGATCTCTGTCATGCTACTCATGCAATTTCTACCACTACATCCTGTTCATCGGGTTCACTTGTTGCCTCAGCACTCCAGTCTTCATCCCCGTATATTTCTGTTAATACCTTTTCAGTTAGTTCTGAAGGCGCTCCATCAAATACAATTTCACCATCTCGCATTCCAATAATTCTGTTGGTAAAACTCCGGGCAAGTTGTACGTCATGGATGTTAACCATAGTTGGCGTGTTTTGCTCATGAGCTAGCTCAACCAGAATTCGCATGACCTGACGTGCTGTTTTCGGATCTAAACTTGCTGTAGGTTCATCAACTAATAACAGGTCAGGTTTTTGCATCAATGCCCGTGCGATACCGACGCGTTGTCGTTGTCCGCCTGATAAAGAATCTGCCCTGGTATCCTGGTAACCATTAAGCCCAACTCGATCAAGAAGGCGAAATGCTGCAGTAACATCATCGGCAGGAAAGTTGCGTCTAAAAGCACGCCAGAAACTGACATAACCCAGGCGACCTGACAGCACATTTTCCATCACTGTTAAGCGCTCAACTAAATTATATTCCTGAAAGATCATTCCAATACGTCGGCGAGCTTTACGTAAGCCACTGCTATTTAAGGCGACAATATTTGTACCGCCCAGATTCACAGTTCCAGAAGTCGGTTCGACTAATCGATTGATGCAACGGATGAGTGTGCTTTTACCTGCACCTGATGGACCGATGATAGCCATGACCTGTGGTTCATCGATAGTAAGCGACACATTATTTAGAGCCTTTGTGCCAGTCGGGTAAGTTTTAGTCAGGCTGTCAATTTTTAACATTTTTTAACTCCAACCCCGATAACTCTGGTCGTTGTTAACGACCAGAGTTAAAGTTGCTCAGGTAGGTTTGTAAGGACAGCGGACTTAGCTTTTCTTTTTCTTCTTTTTCTTTTTAATCTTCAGACCTTTCAAGCTTTCATCGGAATAGATAGTTCCATTGGTTTTCTGGATGGTACGAATATCGACCCAATGTTCTTTAAAATTAATCCCGATAAAGCGGTCAGATTTTTTACCAAATTCCTTTTGAAGCGCCGTACCTTTCCAGTTAAAGGTAAGAAATGCATCTTTAATTTTGGCCTGAAGATCCGGATTAAGGTTATGCGCATAACCATAAGAAGTTGTCGGGAATAATTCTGACTCCCAGATAATCCTCAAATCTTCGCGTTTGACAATGCCTTTATCAACCATTCTATCGAGAACACTTGAAGCAATCGGAGCAGCATCATAATCTTTATTAGCAACACCCAGGATTGAGTTATCGTGTTTGCCCGAATATTTAACTTCATAATCTACGTCAGGAACTACACCCATCGCTTTAAACAAAGCTCTTGGCGCCTGATTTCCAGAATTTGACGAAGGCGTAACATGCGCAACATTTCTGCCTTTTAGGTCAGAAACTTTCATAATATCTGTACTGGTATGGGTAATCAGCTGTAATCTATAACCGAATCGACCGTCTTGCTTGGCCATCATCGCTATTGGGACATAACCCGCAAGATTGACGCCGAATACAGTTGGACCTGTTGAAATACCAGCAATATGCAATCGACCAGAGCGCATTGCTTCTACTTGTGATGCATAAGAATCTGCACCATACCATTTGACTCTTTTGCCGGTCTTTTTCGCGATATAGTCCATAAATTCTACAAAAGCGTTTTCATACACAGCTGGATCTTCAACGGGTGTATATGAAAAAATCAATGTGTCCGGATCAGACCACTTAGATTGATCTTTGGGTGTATCAGCTACCAGATCACCATTTTCGTCACAGTAACGTTTGTCCAGATCTCCACGGTTGCTGCATGCAGCTGAGGCACTACTCATTCCGCCGATCAACAATGCTAAACAGGATAAAGCTGCCATGCTGCCCATGACAAATTTCCTGCGGATTTTAAAACGTTTCATGATTAAGATTCTCCTGATGGTTTATACTATTTTTTCTGTTCATTTTTATGATTATTATGCCATATTCCAGACTTGCTGTTACTTTACAAACTGCTTAAATACACGACAAAATCTTCCAATGCGTGGAATTTTGACGACACCTGAAAACAAACAGGACAAGACAATAGCACGCATTAATGGAGTTAACAATTTAGTTAATGACTATGCCGCTTTTCTGGTTGATGCCTGGGGTGTTGTTCATGACGACCTTTCCCCTGAACAATATGAATATCTATTTAGATCAGGAGAAGAATGTTGGCAGGTTCTGTTCTATCGGCCAGAAGCCAGTTAAAAGCAATGGGGGAGAAAGTGTATTTGCTGGTAATGGATACTACCTTCTGGCATCGATCAGCAAATCCACAACTTCAGCAAATCCAGCGCCGCCTTTAGATTCAGTTACATAAGCAGGTGGGGTCGATAAACGGTCGATAAAAGACTGGATATTTGCCACACCAACTGAGTGAGGAAAGAATTTAAACATAGGTTCATCATTAGGGGAATCACCGACAAAAATACAGATTTTCTTATTCAAATCCAGATCAATGCCGAGACAATCGCTGGCAAAAATTCGGGTCATGGATAACTTATCGTAGGTCCCAAACCATCCATTGACATGAATTGAGCTGACTTTTGCACTGGCGCCAGCCTGATTGAAGACTGCAACGATTTTATCAATATCGTTTTGTTCGAGTGCTGGCACATCCTCACAAAAATCTATAGCCAGATCGGCTTCCCGATAAGCTTGATCAGCTGAAACAGCACAGCCGGGAACAGTCACTACAATTTTTGTAGCCAATTGAATTAATTTGTCCTTGTTCGACTGTCTTACTTCATCCGAATCCACATAGTGCCGTAACATTTTTTTATGTTGATGGTCGTAGCGAAAATAAAAAGCACCATTCTCTCCAACCACACCATCGACTGGCCACATTCTTGCGATGTGGTCACACCAACCTGCTGGTCGCCCGGTGATGGGTACCACTGCAATATCTAGATTTTTTAGGGTCTGCATTGCAGAATATGCATCCGCAGTCAGACGGCCATCGGTTGTCAGGGTATCATCAATATCGGTAAAAACTACTTCAATAAGTTGTTGATCTTCAAGAGGAATATCGGCTATGGGTTTCATTAAATATTTATTGACATTTTTTTATCAGATTAACATTCTCCGCGCAGTGTTAACAGTAGAGAAGTTTGTTTTGAATAAAAGGGACCCGAAAAATGTGCAAATTGAGGAGAAGCACAGACGGCTCAAAAGGATTTAGTAAATTGACTGTAGATTGCAAGGGAGTAACATGACAGCAGTTCTGCAATTGCTCACAATAATTATATCGAGAAAAACATGAGAATATTCAGAAACGCATTTTTACCTTCTATCGTTGTCATTCTGCTCATCGGGTTCTGGTATAGCCCAGATTTTAAAACTATCGCAGCGGGTGTTTCAATTTTTCTGTTCGGCATGTTTTTTTTAGAGCAGGGCTTCAATGCATTCACCGGGGGTTTATTAGAAAAACTGCTGGCAAAAACAACCAATAAGCTCTGGAAAAGTATTAGCTTTGGCGTCGTTTCTACGACCATTATGCAGTCGAGTTCGCTGGTGTCCGTCATTTCAATTTCTTTTATCAGCGCAGGATTAATCGGTCTAAGCGCCGGTATCGGCATTATCTTTGGTGCTAACCTGGGTACTACAACCGGTGCCTGGCTAGTCGCGGCTTTCGGGATGAAGGTTAAAATCTCAGCTTATGCTATGCCGATGCTGGTAGTCGGTTTGATCCTGACTTTTCAGAAATCAAAACATATGCGTGGTTTTGGTTATATTCTGGCAGGTCTGGGCTTTTTGTTTTTGGGCATCCACTTCATGAAGGAAGGATTTGAAGCCTTCAAAGATCAGATTGATCTGGCCCAATTTGCCATCCCGGGCATCAAGGGCTTACTGATTTATACCCTGATCGGCATGGCTGCAACGGTTGTCATGCAATCGAGTCACGCAACCATGGTGTTGATCATTACCGCTCTTTCATTGGGTCACGTGACCTATGAAAATGCCATCGCGCTGGCCATCGGAGCAAATATCGGCACAACAATCACCGCAATCATCGGTTCGCTAAGTTCGAATTTTCAGGGCAAACAACTCGCGGGCGCGCACCTGATTTTTAATTTTGCCACGGGCGCGATTGCAATTATTGGTATCAACCTGATCATCCCGGTTGTCGATATAATCAGTGCTGCGGTTGGTATTGGCGCAGAAGATTACACCTTAAAATTGGCCGTGTTTCATACAGTATTTAATCTTATCGGCATTGTGGTGATGACACCTTTTGTCGGCAAGATGGTAATTTTCCTGGAAAAAACCATCCAACCAAAGAAAAAAGAAACTACCGAACCTTATTTTCTCAATGATGCAGTTCTGGATTTCCCGGATACCTTGTTGCAGTCAGTGCGAAATGAAATCATTCATCTGTATGACAATACCGCGCTTTTATTCATCAACGGCCTGCATATGGAGACATCCATGCTCGCTGAAGGCAAGGATTTACACAAGGAAATTCATGAGGATCAAAAGGTTGTCGAATATGATTTTGATGAGCGTTATCGTACTAAAGTAAAACCATTATTCGCGGCCATTATTGAATTTATTGGCAAAGGTCAGGGGGCAGTACCCGCAGAGCTACAGTCGCAGCTTTTCGAGCTTCGTCTTGCGTGTTTAAAATTATCCGAAAGCATCAAGGCTGTGGATGGTTTAAGGCGTAATATGACCAAATATTTCAAATCAAATAATCACGTTATTCGCAACGAATACAATGAAATGCGAATTCATATTGCCTCGGTTCTTAAATCAATGGATAAAATTGAACATGAGAAAGATCACGATAGCGAGGTTATGTTGGATCTTGAAGAATTACGAGTACAAATAAAACAATATCGAAAAAGCACAAATGACCGGTTGGACAAGTTGATCAGAAATCGTGAAGTTGACTCTATTACTGCGACCTCAATTTTAAATGATCGGGCATTTACTCGTGATGCAGTAAAAGCATTGCTGGACACAGGTAAAATCCTGTTCTCAACCCGGAATGTAGAGCTTAAAAATGCAGAAGAGCTGATTTCACTGAGTGATGAAGAAATTGAAAATGTGGCCTGATCCTGGTCGATTAAATTCTGGACGATTAAATTAATTCATAAAGAGATACTGAATGAAAACCAAAAAAATCATCCACAAGCTGGAACTGCTTTTAGGCATAAATGAGGCACAGAAAAGCAGAACAAAACTGCTTAAAACTATTACGAAACTTATTGGTTTATTAGAGGCGAAGGAAGTTAAGTTTCGCAATAAAATCAGTGAAGGGGGAACTCAAACTGACCGGCCTAAATATCAGCGCAAACTCAGCCTGACTGAAATACATCTTACCAAAGCACGGGCGCATCAGCAGAGTCTGGAATCTGAATCAAACTAATACATTTTGAGTCTTTGCCTATAAGTAGACACTACAAAACAACGCACACATGTCAGTTTTTACCAATAAATGATGATTATCAAAACCAGGTCACGGATAGGTGGAGCTGGTTGGTTGGTTTTTCTTAAACATTATTAGACGATACAAAATGGTACCAATTGAGACTTTAGCAATTTTTTTCGCGGCCTCGGTAACCCTGGCCCTCGTACCAGGCCCTGACAATATATTCGTTTTGACGCAGTCTGCACTGCTCGGGCGAAAAGCAGGTCTTTTGGTCACTATCGGTCTCTGCACTGGCTTGCTAGTTCACACCGCTGCCGTTTCCTTAGGTGTGGCGGTTATTTTCCAAACATCCACCATAGCATTCAACACACTGAAAATTGTCGGTGCAATGTATCTACTTTATCTTGCCTGGCAAGCCTTCGGTGCTGGTGCAGCCAAGTTAAATAAAACGGGGAAAACCAGCATGGATTGGCGCAAGCTTTATTCTCGCGGAATTATAATGAATATCACCAACCCAAAGGTGGCGATCTTCTTCCTGGCGTTTCTGCCTCAATTTGCTGATCCATCCAGAGGTTCATTAACAATTCAGATGTTGATTTTTGGCGGCCTGTTCATTATCGCGACGTTGTTAATTTTTGGCTCGATTGCCTGGTCAGCCGGTTTTCTCGGAGAATGGCTGAAAGGATCTGTGAAATCTCAAAAAATAATGAATCGTATTGCAGGAACGGTCTTCATAGGTTTAGCGCTTAAATTAGCCATAAGTGAGCATTAAAATTAGTCTGAAATTTTATCCACTGCGAGTGTTAATATTTCTGTCAGTCGTTTCAGTTACTGTGCAGGCACACGAATTCACAGTATTAATTGTTAGTTCCTTTACAGGACCTGAAGCAACCATCGGTAAATCTGTCAGAGACGGTTTTTTAGTTGCCAGTGCTGAGCAGGATGGTCACCCCGAGGAAACATCAAATGGACACCTGGGTGGGCTTGATGTACATCTGCGTAATTTTAATTCAACGAGTAGCAATTTTATTAGCGATCTCAAGCACAGAATTAATCAGGAAGATGTTGATATGGTCGTAGTCGTCCAACAAGAAAGCTCATCAAACAAAGTGTTTGCAAAGCTAAAAAATATGGATGTGGTGCTAGTCTCTACCAGAAAGCTACCCTTTACCGGATTACCCGCAACCGCGCCCACCGCGGATAAATTTGTTCAAGATTTTCGCTTACGCTTCTCTTATGAACCTGATCGCTTCGCTGCCCAGGGTTATCAACTGGCGCGAAGAATTGCTGATGCAGTTCGACCTTTCGATAGCGTAGCAGACAAATCAGCATTACGTCAGAGACTTGAAAGCAGCTTGCACAGTAATATTTTATGGTAATGTTAATTCAACTAAAACAATCTCAATCAAAGCAGTTGTTAAAAAAAGAACTTCGATTCTTTAACCGAGTTCAGCATAAACGCCGATAAAGCAATTGAGTATCTGAATGAAGAAACAGCCATAGTCAGTTTGTTTCAAGTCGTTAATTTTTGTACCAGTTGCCACTGAAAGGCAGAATTGATTACAATCCACATAATTTCTAATCTTCGGCAGTTTCCAACTTGAAAGCAACGGACCTAGTGCAAAGCCTGTACCAGCAGGGTGAAAAAATCGTGCACCGTATGCTCGATAATCATATTACTCTGGGGGTAACAGGTCTCAGTGGAAGTGGTAAGTCGACCTTTCTAACCAGCCTGATTTACCAGTTGATCAATTATCCAAATGCAGTGCTACCGGCTTTTTCTCCAGTTAATCAAGGGCGATTTCTAGGCTGCGAAATGAAGCCGTTAAACCATGAATCCCTGCAGGATTTTAATTATAGCGCGGCATTATCAAACCTGTCTTCCAACACCCCAAGTTGGCCTCAATCTACGGTGGATTTATCGGGAATTTTGCTTGAGTTACGCTTTAAAAGTCGTTCTTCTTTGTTGCCGACTCTTGGTCGTGAATACCAGTCACTGTGGATTGAAATTCGCGATTATCCAGGGGAATGGTTGCTGGATTTACCGCTTCTCAAGCAGAGTTTTTATGACTGGTCCTGTGAAAGTTTTGAACAATTTAGTCAATCACCTCGCAAACAGTTACTGGGAGAATTAAAAAAACTACTAGCTGACATCGACCCAAAAAAGGCCATTGACTATAAGCTGCTATCGCAAATTCACAGAGAATATATTAATTTTCTTCAGCGTTGCCGAGATCAACAGTTAAGCCTGGTGCAGCCGGGGCAATTCCTGCTGCCAGGTAGAAATTTTCACCAGATCTTACCTTTTTTTCCTGCCACCTCTGTTCGGCATAACACAATGGAAGAACTGGAAAATAGCCGAACTGATAGCTGGTATCACGTATTGAAAAGGCATTATAAGCATTATCTGCAATATCATGTGACGCCATTTTATCAACAGTCTATAGCTGAGATTGATCGACAAATTATTCTGGTCGATACTTTAAAACCGCTCAGTGAGGGAGAAACCTGTCTGAATGATATGCAATTGGCCTTATCACGAATTCTAGATAATTTCAGTTATGGAGAAAATAGTTTATTGCAACGCTTGTTTTCACCAAAAATTTCCAAAGTCGTAATAGCGGCAACCAAAATCGATCAGGTTTTGCCGGAGCAGCATGAAAATGTACGCGCTTTGATTTCATCAATGGTTTATAAAATGATCCGTGAAGCCCGATATCAGCATATCGATATTTATACTGAGGCCATTTCTGCTGTCAGGAGTACACAGCCTGATCAGTATAAAAAACAGTCCGGATTGCTTGGTGTAGATGATAGTGGTCAGCAAGGGCTATTTTCTCATCCGACCATTCCAACACAAATTCCGAATAAAAAAGAGTGGCAACAGTTTAGCGACTGGAAACCAGGGAAACTGCGGCCACCCCTTAATCCGAGGCTTAATCAGGGTGGTGTTCTGCCCCATGTACGCCTGGACATCATGCTTAGAGAGCTGATTGGAGACAAATTCTAATGGCAAACACAGCGAAAAAGAACGATAAGTATTTCACTCCGGTAAAGGCAACAGAACCACTCGAATTACCGGAATCCTTTAGAGAAGAATCGATGCTGCTGGATGAGTCTGAACTGGCTTCTTTTAGCCTGGCGCCGCAACGAAATCCATATTTAAAACCGTTGATAAAGCTGACTTTGATCTGCCTGATTATTTACGGTGGATGGCAGATGATGGAATTTGTAGATCAACTTGCACAAACTCACTGGTTTCTGGGCTTGCTGGCCTCAGCCGTTTTTATCGTTTTACTGTTGACTCTATTAAAGACTTTGCAAACTTTTTATAGTCATCAACGTGAATTAAAAAATGTTTTTCAGTTTCAGAAAAAAGTAGAACAAATAAAACAACTAAAATCATATGGCGATACAAAAAAATTACTGCAGGATTTGAAAAACCTGTATCAGGGAAAACCACAGGAATTATTGCTAGAGCAAGCCATCAGAGAAATGCCTGACTACAGCAATGATGTCGAAATAATCAACCATTTGTCACAGGGATTTTTCAGTCAGCTGGACCAGCAGGCTTTTCGAACCGTAGGTCGCTATAGTCAGCAGACGGGCGTACTGGTTGCGCTTAGTCCGTTTGCACTGGCTGATATACTGTTATCGCTGTGGCGTATTCTCAAGATGGTTGACGAAATAAGTCAGATCTACGGTTTGCGACCCAGTTTGCTCGGTCGAGCTCGCATTGCTAAACAGTTGCTAAACGCGATGGTACTCGCTGGTGCTTCAGAACTGGTGACTGAATCTATTGCCGATTTCGGAACTTCGAGTGGCGCTGGCATTATTTCTGCCCGACTGGCTCAGGGTATAGGCGTCGGTTTATATGTTTCGAGAATTGGAATGCACAGCATCAATCTTTGCCGGCCTGTCCCTATGGATGAAAAGCAAAAGCCCAACAGGTTAAAGTTATTGTCATCTATCCGTCAATATATTACCGATCATGCCAAATAAACTTTATTGATGGATCTAAAATAGTTAATAGTCATCGAATCAATAGTCCTGTAAGTAAACGAACATTATGAAAAAGATAACACTATTAGTCCTCTGTTTAATCATTATCAGTTGCGCAACCAGTCCCACTGGACGCAAACAACTGATGTTGATTTCGCCCAATCAAGCAATTTCTGCTTCAAAAGATGCCTATGTCCAGGCCCTGGCACCACTACAAAAAGATGGCAAAATTGACAGTAACCCGAAACTGGCAAAACGCGTGCAGAGAGTAACAGGGCGTATCGTTGCGCAGGCAATCAAAGCTTATCCTCATACCAAAAACTGGGACTGGCAAATCAAGGTGATTGATGAACCCGATACCGTTAATGCCTGGTGTATGGCGGGTGGACGTATGGCAATTTACACGGGATTAATTAATAAAATTAAACCGACTGACGATGAATTGGCCCAGGTAATGGGTCACGAAGTAAGCCATGCTCTGGCTAACCACACTGCCGAGAAGATGTCGGTAGCCATGCTAACAAAGTTAGGTATGGGCGCAGTAGCAATCGCAACCGATAAAAAATATCGGAACTATGCCTTACAGGGTGCTTCACTAGCAGCAGCAGTGGCAGTGACACTGCCGAATAGTCGTGGAGCAGAGACAGAAGCAGACCAAATAGGCATAGAACTGGCTGCTAAAGCGGGTTATGACCCAAAAGCCGCAGTCAGTTTGTGGAAGAAAATGGGTGCTACCGGGGGAAAATCTCCACCTGAGTTTCTCAGTACCCATCCGGGACCTAAATCGCGGCAGAAAAAATTATCGAAGTTGGCTAAAGGCCTGGTAGATGAATATCGTAACGCAGGTAATCCGCCTGGTTATTCATTCAAAAAATAAAATTAGGAGATTTTTCATGTCATCAGCAGTCATCGCGAATATCAAACCCGCTATTGTCGAATTAAAAAAAGGTGAAAAATATTTTTTCTGTGCCTGCGGTCTATCGGCCAATCAACCGTTTTGTGATGGTTCGCATAAAGGCAGTGACATTACACCAATAGCTTTTGTTGCCGAAGCCGATGGAAAACGTGGATTGTGCCAATGCAAACAAAGCAACACTTTACCTTTTTGTGATGCTAGTCATAAGTCATTAAGCGAAGATCAAATTGGCACTGAATTTGACTCAGATTATATTCCCTAATCCACACATAGAAATGCGAATCAGGGAAATTGATTAAAATTATTCTTCAGTGAAATCAGTGGTACAAATTTTAGGTTTCGTCCTTTTTATTTATCTGGGACTGGGGTTATTTTTGTATTTGATGCAGCGTAGCT
>Ga0256847_1000379_pt1 | contig 29213 bp, 22 predicted proteins | sample TeddybearmetaG_FD_189099 | JGI IMG/M metagenome (GOLD analysis project Ga0256847, IMG submission 189099) | Hydrothermal vent microbial communities from East Pacific Rise, Pacific Ocean - Teddybear | ecosystem: Environmental > Aquatic > Marine > Hydrothermal vents | place: Pacific Ocean: East...
GGCAACGATGGTCAAAAAAAGGATTGCAGAGATTAATCAATATTCGTGTTTTGAATAAAAGTGGGCACTGGAGTAGAATTAGGCAGAAACTTAAAATCGCTGCTTAGCGTCAATCTGAAATGCACCCGTATCGGGAGGCTTGGGAAGCTCAGCCATAGTGTGCAAAGGGATTCCCAAGCTGTATAAATTAGAATCCTTTAGAGTAATATCGAACCAAACACAAAAAATCTCAGAAGTATAAATGATTCTAATACCTTTATAATTCATCAATTCAACACACCTTGAAATTACTCTTCGTAGGCAAAACTAATTTTCAATACAATCGAGATTTGATTCTCTTGAATGGTTTGAAACGGAGAGAAGATATTTCGGTCGAAGTGTTTCAAATTAAAAAGAGAAATTGGTCTACTTTTAAAGATATTAAAAGATTGTCGCGAGAAGTGGATTTTGTTGTGGTGCCTTCATTTAGACACAAGGATGTGGCTTTTGTGAAATTGGCAAGTAAAGCTCCAGTTGTTTTTGATCCATTGATTTCGAAATACATGACCCGAGTACTGGATTACGGAGTGAAGTGGAAAGGCCCTCATAAGTATTTGGTGGATTGGTTGGCTTTTTATTGGCCAGATATCCTAATCTGGGATACTAAAGCCCATCAAGATTATCTTCAAGAAAAATATGGCTTAAAAAAACCTATGGCTCCTATTTATATTGGTGTAGATACATCTCTATTTTATCATATTCCGAAATCAACAAATGGAAAAACAATTATTGGTTTTTATGGAAGTTTTAATCCATTGCAAGGGATTGACAAAATCGTAAAGGCAGCGCATTTGCTCAGAGGTGATACTTCCATTCAATTCAAAATTATCGGCTCAGGGTCAACTTACAAAGAAGTAAGGAAACTCTCAGATGAACTCCAAATCACGAACATTGACTTTTTGCCTAATGTCCCATATGAAGAATTGAATGCAGTGATTAATGAATTTGATATTTGCTTAGGTGTTTTTGGTGACTCTTATAAAACTGATGTGGTCATACCTAATAAAATATATCATTATGCAGCAGCTAAGAAATGTATTATAACTAAAGACACCATTGGGATTAAAGAGTTATTCCAAAATGATGAAAACATCTGCTTGGTTGGCAACAGCCCAAATGAAATAAGCAAGGCTATTCTCTCCCTGTCTCAAAACAAAAAACAAAGACAAAAAATGGCTTCTTCTGCTTACGCTTTAATAATTCAAGAATATAATCAAGTTAAGATCGCCGATATGTTTGTCAAATTTTTAAGAACTTACTCTTGATTTATGGACAAAAAGGAAATCACAAGAACAATAAAAGCCAAGGCAAAAGAAATGGGATTCATGGGCATCGCTATAGCCAAAGCTGAGCATATGGATGAAGAAGCTGCCAGGCTTGAAAATTGGCTGACCCAAAATAATCATGGTGAAATGTCTTATCTAGAAAATTATTTTGATAAGAGGGTAGACCCAACACTTCTAGTGCCAGGGTCAAAGTCAGTGATATGTTTGATGTATAATTATTATACAGAAGAACAACAAGAAGATCCTTTAGCCCCTAAATTAGCAATGTATGCTTACGGCAAAGATTACCATAAAGTTGTAAAGAAGAAATTGATACAATTATTCAAATGGATGAGTGAATCTTTTGAAGAAGTGGATGGCAGATGTTTTGTAGATAGTGCTCCTGTTTTAGAAAGAGATTGGGCTAGAAGATCTGGATTGGGTTGGGTAGGAAAGCACAGTTTATTAATCAATCCAAAAAAGGGGTCTTATTTTTTCTTGTGTGAAATTATTTGTGATCTAGATCTTGAGTATGACCACCCAATTAAAGATCATTGTGGTACATGTACAAGATGTATAGAAGCTTGTCCGACCGACGCGATTAGCGAAGAAGGATATATAATGGATGGAAGTAAATGTATATCCTATTTGACCATTGAACTGAAAAATGACATTCCAGATGCCTTTTCAGATCAAATGCAAAATTGGATGTTTGGTTGTGATATTTGTCAACAAGTCTGCCCGTGGAATAAGTTTTCAAAACCTCATCAAGAGGAGAAATTTCAACCTAAAGAAGAGTTGCTCAAAATGAGAAAGCAAGATTGGGAAGAGATAACTGAAGATGTCTTTGGTAAATTATTTGAAGGGTCAGCGGTTAAGAGAACTAAGTTTGAGGGATTGAAACGGAATATTGAGTTTTTGGAATAATGTTGGGAATTTTTTTTAACCGTAAAGACTCTGAGGATTCGCAAAGGGCGCAAAGAAATGCATGTGATAAATTCTAAAAATCCATGCCTACACTGAAATGAAATTTTGGTTTTTGTGCAATTCTAGTTTCTACTCCAGTAGCATAATCAAACCTTAGAAAATATCCTAAAAGCTTAATTCTAAGGCCTGCGCCATATCCCATTACAAGAGGATCTCTAAAATACCTAACAGTAAGATTAAGTACAGGTGGACTTTCTATTGTTACAGTATTCAAAGGGTTTTTGTCACTATATGGAGATGATCCATGCCAAGCTGTCCCAATATCATAGAAAAGGACAAATTGAAGATTTCTTAGAAAAGAGCTTCCGCCATAATTGCCCATGAAATATCGAAATACAGGTAACCTGGCTTCAGTATTTATAAGCGCATAACTGGTACCATTTCTTACATTGGAATCAAATCCACGTAAATGGAAAACATTTGTTTTATAAGCAAAATCTCCCGATGGGATGGCAATGTCATTATCAAATGGATTAGAAAATGCATTATTGACTCCACCCAGATAATAGATGTTTTTCTTATTGCCAAGGGATGTAGCTCCAGCAGCTCTGAGTGCAAAAACTGAATGCCTTAAAAATGGAATGTAATGTCTAGCATCAAAACCTAAAATAGTCGTAAATCCTTTGGATAGATCAAATTCTGCTCCATCGACCAAATCAAATTCAAATTCGTTTATTGCTTCAACAAATATCTTATATCGCGTTCCATGTTTGATATTTAGTGCTACATCTATTGTATTGTCATAGATATATTCGAGTTTCAAACTCAACCTTTTTTCACTCGAAATAGGCTGGCCAAATGTTTCTTCATTTACGCTTTGAGAATAAAATTTGTCAAACCTAAGTGATGAAGTTGCCCTGATACTCCTGTAAATAGTAAAAGGATATTTTAGCTGATACATTCCTAAAGTGGATACCTTTTTGGCTTTCCAGACTGGAAAAGAGGTATCGTCAACTACTTCAGTTTGGGATTTTCTATAAAGTGCATACTTGCGATCAATTAATTTTTTCCGATTTTCAAAAGTCAAAAAATATTCAGAACCATTAAAAGACAATGGATATCTAGCACCAGCTACCAGGCTATAATCTTCAAATATGTCCTTGATATTAGCTTTCATTAAAAAACCCATGGGCTGAGTAAGCAATTCATCGCTATTCCCAGTATAGCTTTCAAGCCCTTCGAATAATACTTCATTATCCAACTTTGTAGTAAAGTTGTCCAGCCTGAATTTTAGTCGTGAAGCAGTAGCTCTTGAGTATACAAACGGTTGGACTTTTTGATCGTCATTTTGTTCTTCATCAATCACAATTGCATTAAATGAAAGCGCGTCAGAAGATTTAGATTCTACATTTGCTGTGATTTTTTCAAGATCTTCAGGATCATCAAACCTAGACTGAAAGAGATATCCTTCTTGTAGTTCATCATCAATTTGTTCAGGTGCATAAGGAATGAATACATCATCTTCCTTTTTGCTTTCAGGATTGAAAATTTTTCGATTATTGTATCGAGTGTTTGATGTAATTACAGGCTTGTCCCAATCCACTTCTTCTAAATAAATATTATAGGATCCATCTTTGTAATACGTGTAAACATGCTTATCGTTACCAGGAATTGCATGATGCCTTATGATATTCCTGTCTTTGTTTGATACTGCAAAATAACTTGAAGGATCAACTGTCGAAACCACATATCGATTCATCATTCCATTTTCTGGACTCAAAAAAGCTACTTTGTTCCGGCTAATTTGATAAGGATATCTTTCATTTACATCTTCCGTATTGGTAATTCTTTTTAGACTCTTGTCATCCGCCTCTAAATCATAGAAAAAGATGTCATAAAATCCAATGGGTAAAATAGTATCATAAGTCAAATCAAAAATGTGATCACGCTTCCTATTAGAACTGAATAAAATACCTTCTTTGCCATCCAAAACAACAACCTCAGCATCTAAATCATCATAGAAGTCATTCGTAATGCGGCTGTATTGCCTATTCTTAGAATTATAATGGTATAAGTCAGAATAGCCATCTTTATTTGCTGAGAAAACATATTTCAAATCATCATAGTAAGACATGGAGAAAATACGCTGTAAATCAGTTGGAATTACTTGTTCTATATAATCTTCAAGCTCAGTGTTATATTTTCTAAGCTTGATCACATCTTTATGTTCATACAAAATTGATAGCTCTTTGCCATTTGGATGCCATGCAATAATAGGATATTCATAATCAGTTGATTGAATTCCATTTTTGTGACCATATTTAAATACAGTTTTATCTTTTCCAGTTTTCAAGTCTTTGATCTGGACCCGATACTTTCCTATTTCATTGTAGACATATGCAAGCGTCTGCCCATCATTGGTAAGCCTCATTGCACTTACTGGAACATAATCTTTATTCTTAAGGTCTAATAAAAACTCCTCATCTTTTTGTTCAAACTGATCTTTTTCTTTATCAAAATGTTGTTCATAATAATTGGACCATTCTTCATATATGGCTTTCATGTCATTATTCAAGACATATAAAACAGCATTGTCTAGATTTCGTGTAATACGAGTCAAGTATAGCAAATTTGAAATGCTTGATTTGCCATAATTCTGGTCTAGATAAAACCACATTGAATGGCCAGCAATTCTTGGATAATCCTCCGAAAGCTTGTTAAAATCTTTGTATTTCTCATTTTGATGAAGAATATCACGCAATTCATCATCTAATTCATAATCCCAATACCGGCCGCAATAGGATATAATACCCTGTTTGTACCATTCAGGTAAATCTAGAAGGACTGCATTTTGAACAATCTCTTGAAAATTATCTCCAAAAAGCATCGCGCTTAAGTATACAGAAGCGATTCCCTCTCGAATTTGAGTTCTTAAATTATTGTGGTCGCCATCAAAATAGACAAACATCTTATTTCCTACAATCTTAGTTTTTCCAGCTTTCGAAGTGAATGTTTCTTCAAGGCCAATATTACTTTGTTTGAGATCGGTGATGTCAGTGTATACGATAACTTCAAGTTTATCATTGGTCCGATGTTCCATTATATTTTGAATCTCATCATGATCAAGTTCTGCCATTTGGATTACTGGCTCAGCAATATTTCGTCCTTTACCATACCAAAAACTGATAAAATTTTCTGTCTCATAACGCCACCAATTATTGAAATCATCATGATGTTGCACTCGGTTTTTACCAAACTCCGTATTGATACTTTGCCCCAACATATCTGCTGTGAACATCATAAGAATTAAAGTCGTCAGTAAAATATACCTCATAAAAATCAGCAATTAAATTGTGAAAAATGACATAATGAATCTACAAAATAGAAAAAAGAGACTCTTGAATGTACTTGAAACGATTTTTTTACCATAAAAGGTCATCCAAGCTTTAATTATTTATTTTTTGAGTCACAGAATCAGTCTTTTTCCTCTCCCACAAAGAATCTCTTCAATCTCTCCAATTTAAAATCTTTCACAATCTCTCCAATCTTTTCAATCCTCTCCAATCTTTCCAATCTTTCCAATCTTTCCAATCTTTAAAATACTTCTCTTTTACCTAAACTTTTAAGGAATCTATTTGTACTAATTCTATAATTGTATCTTGGCGATTTAAATTAAAATTGTGACCCAATCAATTATTTTTTATTGGGGAAAAATCATAAAAATAAGCTACTGAACAAAGACATATTATGTCACCTACGCTTGCTAAAATAAAAGCTCCGATCAGCTCAGAGTTAAAAGACTTTGAGAAGCATTTCAAAAATTCTATGAAGAGCAATGTTGCCCTCATAGATAAGATCACATATTATATTGTCCAGCGAAAAGGCAAACAAATGCGTCCGATGTTTGTGTTTTTGAGTGCCAAAATGTGTGGGGAGGTTAACAATAGTACATATCTAGCTGCTTCACTAATCGAAATTTTACATACAGGGACATTGGTTCATGATGATGTTGTAGATGATTCTATGGAAAGGAGAGGTTTTTTCTCTATTAATGCACTATGGAAAAATAAAATTGCTGTATTAGTCGGTGATTTTTTGTTTTCAAGAGGTTTCTTGATGGCAATTGAAAATAAGGAATATCGTGCGCTTCATATATTATCTGATTCTATAAGGAGGATGAGTGAGGGGGAATTGTTGCAAATGGAGAAAGCAAGAAAGTTGGATATAGATGAAGAGCTTTATTATACAATAATTAGAGATAAGACTGCGAGTTTGCTTGCATCCGCATGTTCTTCAGGAGTAGCCTCAGTCTCTAAAGATGAGGACTTGATTGAAAGAGGGCGTCAATTAGGTGAAAAGATAGGAATGGCATTTCAGATTAAGGATGACTTATTTGATTATGGTGATGGGGACATTGGAAAGCCAAAAGGAATAGATATTAAAGAGAAGAAAATGACCTTACCTCTTATCCATTCCTTGCAAATGGCAGATAAAAAAGAGAAAAGGTATATTCTTAATCTTATCAAAAGAGACAGCAAAAAGCCAAAGAAAGTCAAGGAAGTTATAGAATTCGTAAAGCGGCAAGGCGGCCTTATTTATGCTGAGAAAGCAATGAAAAGATTTCAGCAAGAAGCATTTGATTTATTAGATGAATTTCCGGATAATGAATCGAGAGAATCTATTAGATCCTTGATTACTTATGTTTCGGAGCGTAAAAAATAATTGTAATTTAAGAAACCACACACCAATATTGCTGTTTAAAGCATCAAAAGAGTATAAATTGCAGAGATTGAAAAATTGAAATAGATTGGACTGATTATATTTGTCAATTTATCATTAAGGAATGATTCAATAATAAAGTAACATTTTCTACTTGTTATTTTATCTTTCTACAGCGTTAAAAAGCCTCGCCAATGCCCTGCATTGTCTACGTTTTTTGCCTTGTTGAAAAATAAAATACCTGCGTATAAAAGAGAACTTTATTAATGTATCATTCCTAATCTTTCCAATCCTCTCCAATTTTTTTAATCTTTAACCAAAATCTTTAACTCTTATGGCATTTTTTAGTTTTGGTAAGCGAGTAAAACCTAAGAAATTTGACTACATCCCAATGCATTATGATGCAGCCAAAGAAGAGTTGGAAGCCAGAATGAGAAATTATGGAGTTACCAAAATATCTGATTCTGAATTGATAAAGGCGAGGATCAAAAGTGGAATAAGACTCAAGGCCAGAGGTAATCAGGAAGCATTGCGGGTTGGTAAAAAGGAAGCCAATATTAGATTGTTTATTATTATTTTGCTTTTGGTTGGGGCTTCAATTTATTTTTTGCAATCAGAGGCATTTAATCAGTTTATTGATCGGTTGTTGACTTGATTTAAATTCATGTAATTACTTTTTTTTACTATTTATGAGTCTATTATTGATTTTCTATCCATTAATTTCTATTACTTCTGATCCCCTTTAATTAAATATTTTACGTAAAAACATAGCAATCATTTTCAATTCATCCTTGTCTTCGCCAGACAGGCCTTACTTTTTTCATTGATAAAAAAGTAAGCAAAAAATCTAGGCGCTTTAAAGGCTATGCTGCGAATGCTTCACCCGATTCCCACGTAAAGCGCCTAGCAACCCTTTTTTATTTAGTGATAATTAATGAATTCTAAACCAGTAAATTACCTAAGTCTCTTACTTCTGAATATTCTTTTTTATAATATAAATCCCTTATTAATTCACAACAAATTCAAGGTCATGTGCTTCTTTTACTGTTGGTATTTCCAGTTTATTAATCATCTTTTCAATCACACTTTCAGGCACTTTATATTCTCTATTTGAGTTTTGTTTTTTTAATGTTTTATAAGGTACTTCAATATAGACAATTTTAACTCTTGCATTATAATCTGTAAAAAGGCCAATCCATCTCCCTCTCATATCTGATGTAATATTGGTAGCATTAAAAACAAAAGATGTCTTCGCTCTTAAATATTCTTTTGCTTTTTCCTTTGCTAATTGAATTACTTGGCCGTTTTTTTTCTTGTCAGTTGGTGAGATTTTGTTTGCTCTCCTGATGTTATCTAATGATAATTCAGGAAAATCTAAATACTTCTTTATGAAAGTATCTTTTCCACTTCCAGGCAAGGCACACATTACCGTCACAGTACAAATTAAATCATCAAATGGTTTGTAATCTGCCGATGATTGTTCTTTGTTAAAATATAGGAATCGTCCATAATTTGAGCTGAAATTTTTCTTTTGGCCAAAGCACTCATTTTCTTTGCATAACTCCTTAAACAGCTCAATTTTAAGAAGAATATCATCAGCATCTTCGCATATCCTCCCTAAGATATCTGCCTTTGCCAACATTGCTAAATGAGTTGTATTGACTACTGTACTAGCATAAATCACCTCCTTATGTGGATTATCTTTTGAGATTGCCCAAAGGGGTAATCCATGAAGCCTTACTAATTTACAGATCTGTTCTCTGACCTCAAAAGGGGTATTCATCTCCCTATATAATATCTCTCTTGTAGTAAATTCTCCTTTTTTGGCATGTCTTGGGGATACGATTCTTATTTTTCCATCTATTTCCTCTTCTGTAGTTGTTGATCTTTTTTCGATGTCATGAAATAGGGCAGCTGAAACCAAAATGTGCTTATCTTGTTCTGATAACAGTTGAAATTCAGGTAATTGTATCAATTCTGAGACTACCATATTGGTATGTGTGTAAACATCTCCTTCCGCATGCCAAATTGGGTCTTGCGAAACATCCTTCATGTCTTCAATCCATTTATAAGAATTTGAAAGGTCATCCCAATCCAATTCTTTTCCTACTTCATATTTTGAAAACTTCCAAATCATCTTTTATCACTTAAATATTCATGACCATACCACTTGTATTTCGCATAGTCTTTTAATGCTGATGGCTTCCATATTTTGGACCAATGAACATCAGTTTTTACATGTGATGCTCTTACTAGTTTGAAGAGATTATTGAATTCATTAGATGATACCTCAATTTCACCATCGTTGGTTTTATATGAATCACTATTTCTAATGACAAACCCTTCAGAGCATTGTTTATTGGTTGTTGGATCATATCCTCCAAGTAACCCAGGGGTTTCAACACTTTCCAACCATGACATTCCTAAATTAGCTTTTAACCAATTTTCAAGAATTGCACTTTCCGAAATATTCGGGTTGAAGTTTTCCTTTAATTCTGATTTGAGATGATATTCAGGAACTGTTGGAAAATCTAAGAGTTCTGCATAAAATTTCACCTCTTCCAAAGACAACCAAGTGTCTCCTTCTCTAATTGCAAATACATAAAAATATGATTCAAGTTCTGAATAAGCAATCGAATGAATACCGTACATATTCTCACCAAAAATCTCAAGATTCTTCAAATCGTTTTTAATCAATTCCCACCTATCTCTTAATGGTTTATCCCAAGGATGATTTGAAGGTGCTGTATGAGATCTAGCAAAGACACCTTGTTTATTAAAGCAATTGTTCTGACCATCTAACTTTTCCGTAAGAATCAATTCTTCCATTTTTGAGAAGGCCTTTATGTATCCATCAGGCATAAATCTATCATCTGAGGTAGTACCTAGACTAATCTGAGCATGAAGACTCCTGCAATATTTTCTTGATTCTGTCAAATTTGTATATACAACTAACTAAAGTTATTTAGTTTGATTTCTTAGAAAGACTAAACGGTTATAACTAACTTCAGGATCTAATTAAAAAAAATGAAAATCACTTTTTGAAAATTACTATTGGTCTACATTATTTCAAAATTTATATTCTCCTTTGTCTAACTCGATTTTCATCTAAAACGGTAAATAAGTTATTAACTGGAAGAATATCCTCTGCAATTAATTCAAACAATAATATTGCTGGATGTTCGTAAAATCTTGTATTCTTAAGTATATAACTCCAGTGGGCTTATATCCATATTTATAAACTAATTCACCATAATCACTATCGAATGTTATTATAATTCTATCTTCACTTATTGCGAGTTCCATAACTTCTTTATCGGTAACTCCCATATTAGTTTCTCCAATATGTTCAATATCCCACCCTTTGTCTTTCAAAAATCTAAAACTGGCTCTAGGAATATTTTCGTTGGCTAAGAATTTCATTATTACGTTAGGCTCTCCGTGACTTCAGGTACAATAATCCATCTTTCATACATTCATATGTATAAGAGTAAATAGCTTTTATGTCATCATTCGTTAATCTAGGATAATTTTCCAATAACTATTCAACAGTCCATCCTGTTGCTAGTCTCTGTAGAATGAACTCAATAGATATTCTTGTACCTTTAATTACTGGTTTACCTAATAAAATTGATGAGTCTGTTGTTATATGATCTTGCCAGTTATTCATAATTTACTATTTCTTTGCTGTAATATATGGGTTTTTGAATAAAACATCGATAAGACTTTCATAAACTTAATGAATACCAAGAAGTAAAAAGTAAGAATATTTGATATACGATTCCCTAGAGCTTTTCATCCTCCAACCCCTCAATAGTCACCTTCCCCAAATACTCAATCTTCCCAGAATTCTTACCTAATGAAATCACCTCAATACCACCCCATTTCTCTCCACAATCATTATGAAGTTTACAACCATTCAAGATCAAAGTAGCACCAGGATTTACGATAATCTTACCACCTTTTGGCATATGGACTCTACAAGAAAGACGTAAGCTTTTACCTTCTTCGATAATGATATCACCTTTCATGTCTATGGATCTATCCAGTTGAGTATCTTCTGTAATGATCAAATTTTTACTAGCGTCATAGTCACACCAATCTTTTACAACCAACTTTCTAGCTTTAGCAGATTCTTTATGCATGCTTCTTTTTACAATACCTATTTGGCAAGGTGTAATGGCAATTTGTTGATTGTTATAGTCCATCATATTATTGGAAGTGACACCAGCACATTTTCCTTCTTTTTTAGGTCCCCAACAATTTTCATTTGGAGGAGTATCATCACAGCCATCATTTTTGTACCAAGAATGTCTTAAGCCAAAAACGTGCCCTATCTCATGATTCATCAAGGCTGCAAATCTCCATGCTCCGGAATCGCCATATTTTTGAATCCCAGCAATTTTTAGTGAATTACCTATCGCTATTCCAGCTCTACCACTTCTAAATCCTTTTTTCCCTACAGAATCTGGTGGATATGACATTGCAAAAATATTCAAGACAGAATCTTGATTTTGAGCAAATTTTTTAATGATAGTCCTGCTATAATTATTTTGGTTTTTGCCCTTTTTGATAAAGAACCAGTTTTCATCATCTACATCTTCATAAACCGCATATCCTGATTTAGTGGAAGCATCTTTTTCAAGTATATATCGATACTTAGCATCATACACTGGAATAGAATTACCCTCTGGCAAATTCATTTTTTTGTTTTTCTTCAACTTATTATTACCAGTTTTTATCAAGCCCTGTGAATACTGTAAAGCTGTTTCTCCAGTAAAGTTTTTATCCATTTCAGATGAATTAGGATAATGAAAATTCATTCGAACATATTTGATATCTTCAAATTGTGGAAACCTATGATCAGGAGCATAGTTATTAGGATCATTGCAATCACATCTTTCTTTCTTATCAGATCGCACAGTTGCTACTTCTTCTATTTCATTTGATGCAGTGTATTGAAGAATCTTTGTCTTTTTACTACAGGATAGAATTAAGAAACAGCAAATCAGTAAAACAATATATCTAGTAACCATGTGAATGAGATTGTTAAAGGTTAAAGGATGAAAGTTAAAAGTTAAAGGTTGAGAGGTTTAGGGTTTAAGGGTTCTGCAAGGTTAGATGTTGACAACAGGATAGATTTTGTCAACATCTGACCTTGTACCCTAAACCTTAAACCTCACTACCAATTATTAATTATACATTATTAATTCAAATTACGTGTTTAATCCACCACACACACTTATCACTTGCCCTGTAACATACGTACTCATATCAGATCCCAGATATATACAAGTGTTGGCAATGTCTTTACCTGTTCCTAAACGCTTAAGTGGTATATTTTCAATATAAGCTTTTTGTTGTTCTTCTGAAAGTGACTGTGTCATATCCGTTTCTATAAAACCTGGTGCCACTGCATTGCATCTGATTCCTCTCGAACCTACTTCCTTTGCGATGGATTTGCTAAAACCAATAATACCTGCTTTAGATGCTGCATAATTAGCCTGACCTGCATTCCCAAATACACCCACGACACTACTCATATTGATGATAGACCCTGCGCGTTGTTTAAGCATTGGTCTGAGCGCATGTTTTGTAAGATTGAATACGGATTTCAAATTCACTTCCATTACTTGGTCCCACTGCTCTTCGCTCATTCTCAACATCAATGTGTCTTTTGTGATTCCAGCATTGTTGATCAAAATATCGATGCGTTCAAACTCACCGAGCACAGTTTTCACCAACTCTTCTGCTTGATTGTAATCTGCGGCATCTGACTTGTATGCTATGATTTTCTGCCCATCATCCGAAGCCTCCTTTGCAACTCTATTTGCGCTTTCTTCAGATGAATGATATGTGAAGGCGATATCTGCTCCTTCAGCGGCCATAGCTTTTACAAGTGCTTCACCAATCCCTCTAGATCCTCCGGTTATCAAAGCTACTTTTCCTGATAATAATCCCATTTTATATTTATTTTAAATTAATTTTTTCTTTGTATACTTTACATAGAATTTACTTGCTATAATTCTATGATTATTTTTTCAATTCATTTTTCGCCCCGCCGGCTGGGTTTTGCCTCCCACCACTAACGTATTCCTTCCTTTGATAATTTCATTATTACTTTTATTTTATAAAAGATCACTCAGTCCTTTCTTGATAAAAAACAGAACCAAACCTGCCTGCCGGCAGGCAGGAAAATCAAGACTGGCTAATGCAGCCCTGCAATGGGACTGAACGATCTCAATGTAATTGAGTGAAGTACGACAGTGCTTCAAGTGAAGGAATGCGTTAGCAACGTGCAGAAAAGATTGCCCCTTTAGTCAGCCCACCGCTTACGCGTTCCTTCCTTTAGCAGCTATCACTGCTACATCTGCGATGATCAGTCAGTCCCCCTCCTCTTACGCGTTCCTTTCCTTGTCGACTATTGTCGCCACTCTTCGAGATCGGTCAGTCCCCCAGTCATGGCTAGGCTTCTTATTTGTGTGCTCTATTGGCAAATATTATCTCTTATACCAAATCTATAGTTCTCTAATCTTTATATTTCTATACCACACTTTATCTCCATGATCTTGAAGGGCAATATGCCCTTTTTTAGCTAGTCCAAAATCTGGCATTTCATGAAATTTACTGTTTTTTATCATTTCTAACCACTTCTCATTGTGCATTTGGAAATTGACGACTTCATATCCATTTTGATAGAATTGAACATATCCATCTTTGGAAATTATTCGAATTTTATTCCATTCGCCTGCAGGGTTTACAGTAATGTATTTAGTAGTAATCATGTCATATAAGTCACCAGCTCTATGTGTTTCATAACGTGTATCAGGATGACAAGTATTGTCCAATACCTGCATCTCGGGTCCTGTCTGCCACACATGATCATATTTATCATCTTCTACTACATTAAAGATGATTCCACTATTTCCACAATTGCCTATTTTCCATTCTGCTTTGAAATCAAAATTTTCATATGCTTCATCTGTCATTATATCTCCACCGTCAACAACTTGCCATCCACCATCAGGTCTTTTCTTTGCATTTAGATGGATAGCATTATCATCAATTACCCAAGCTGAACCTACAGTTTGCTTTTTGAAATTTCTAAATTCACTGATCTTTTTACCATCAAAGAGAAGCTTCCAGTCTTGTTCTTTTTCAACAGGTGTCAACGTATTGTTTGCAATACTAAATGGTGCAGATTTTGCTTCTCCATTATTATTCTTTGGCACTTTATTCATCGTATACCAGCATTCTGGAGACCATAGCGAATTACCGTTGCTGCTAATAAACTTATCTTTCAACCTGATGTAGACTACATGCTTATCTTTTATGCCATCTATTTGTAAAAAGACTTTTTTACGGTCATCAGAAACAGTAGCAGATTTAACCTTAAGTTCTCTATTGTCCATTTTTGGTCCACCATATTCGACAGTTGGCTTATAATACCATTGCATGATTTCGTAAGAACTTGTTTGCCATCCATCGCCAGGCTCAAGTGGTTCAGTAAATTCGATTTCCATACCATTTGACTTAGCTCTTACTGCCAACATTTCAAAAGCTGAATTCCCATTATACTCTAATCGTTGTAATCCATACCACAGTTTTCTATTCTCTCCCCAATTACCAGTTGAGCCAATCCCTCCCACATACAAATCACCATCAGGAGACCATCTCATTCTATTCACTCCTGCTTCTAGACCTTGGGTAAATCTAAACAATGCTCCTTGTCGCTGCCCTTCTACTTCTTCGACAAATACTCGCTTGACACCACCATGAGTGACCTCTCCATGAATCATTTGATTCTTATATGGGCCTACGTTTATGGCTAATGGAGTACTTGGAGAATTGCCAATCTCATCTTGAGGCAACCAAACAAGAGGTTGAGTTTCTGTAAGGTTAGCCGTTCCTTCAAAATCCACCGACCTGGATCCATACCATGCTCCTTCTTGGACATGAACGATTTTAGAAGATGGTAACCAATCTCCTTGATTATCGGCAACATAAATATCTCCTCCATATCCAACACCAATACCATTCGGAGTACGCAATCCATGTGCTACGAATGTTCTCTCTCCAGTATTTATATTCACTTTTAAGACTTTACCTCGGTCTTCTATTTGAGGGTTAGTACTTGCTCCACCGGGTTCGATAGCAGTCGCCAAAGTTGCATATAAAAATCCATCTTTCTCCTCCAATCCAAATCCAAATTCATGAAAATTTCCAGATACTTTCCAATCGTCACATAAGGTCCTATATTCATCTGCCACATCATCTCCATCATTATCGACCAATTCCGTCATTTCTTGCTTTTGCATTACAAAGATTCGATCATTTACCACTTTCAATCCGAGAGGTTCGGCCAATCCATGTGCAAAAAGCTTATGCTTTATTTCGTCTGGATTACTGCTTTTGTGATTCTCAACAATATATACTGAGCCAGCGGCATCCCACGTACTGACTACCATTCGTCCATCACTAAGGAAATCAATCCCTCCGACTTTTGGAGTGAATATATCTGATCTCGCTTGAGAAAGTGTAAAGGCTGGATGGACATCGACCAAAGGAGATCTATCACCAGGAATTTTCGTGATATTAGCCATAGGCAACACTTTGTCCCCTATAATATTTTGCTGTTCTAGTGAATGCAATAAAGGACCTCTTGGGATTACCGCCCATGCATCTGCATCCTCAGGTTTCCAATTCAAAGAAAGGAATTTGCCACCTCCGCCTTGCATAAATTCAAGTCGAAGTTTGTATAATCCTTCTTCAAGATATACCATGGTCTCTTTGTATTCTACACCATGCATACCATCATTATCTACCAATTTTATGTCATTTAAATATAAGACTGAGCCATCATCGCTCCACGTCCGGAAAGCATAATTTTGAGATTTGTCTATGTCCAAATATCCATCTGCAAACAGAACGAAGTCATTTCGTAGACCTTTAAAATTATCATCTCGTACATTGTCAAAATTTGGCATTACTCCAGCATATAGTGGAGTTTTACCGGCAATTTTTGGAATCTTATCACCCAAATTCTTCTTGCTATATACAGCAGTCACAAGGCCAGGAATCATATCGCTTTCTTTCACATCAGTCAGGGGGCTATATGTTAGTACTTTTTCCGCGACATCTGGTGCTACTCCTTCTCTTGCTTCCTGATCAGCATCCAAAGAAAGGATATATTCAATCATAGTCTTTATATGATTTACAGAAAGGTCAGGATGGGCATTCATGATTTGATTTCCCCAAATACCTGTACCCCCATTTTCTACTTTTTCAGATAACAAAGCGATGTTGTCATCTGTGGTTTTATATTTCTGTGCAACTGACAAATAAGCAGGACCTATTGTTTTTACATTTTTATTATGACATGTTTTACAATCACTCTTTGCGATTAGTCTTGCGCCAGGATGCAAATCACCTGCCTCATCATCTTCCTCTTCTGTACCAAGATTCAAAGGATTGATAATTGCAGGACTTGCTATGAAAGTTGTGTTTAGTGAAGTAGAAGCATTAGAATTGAGTGCAAGAGTTCCGTTTAATTCAAGTATGAATTTATTGTTGATTTGGTTCTCTTTTTTAGAATTTACGGTCAATTTTCCATCAGTTTCAATATTACTTTCTACGATGATACTATTAGTATTGAATGAAAATAAAACTGAATATCCCGTAGGTACATTTTGAGTTGTAAATGTTCTTTCAAAGATTGGCTGATTAGATTCTGAGATATTTGCCTCAGGCTGTTCAGTTATTGAGATGGGTTTTTCAAGACCTGGAGCATTCATTTCATACATTAGTGCAGCACCATCTGAGACTATTTTATGTCCTTTGTAATCTATTGTTGCTTCCAAATTCGTTCCATTTGCATCTTTTAATGTCCAGACTTTATCGACATTATTTTCCATGTATGCATTTCCTATTGTGGTAGGTTGAGGTCCGTGAATAGTATTGTACACAGTGCCGTCAAAATTGACATTTCCTTGCCATGCTTTATAAAGACTACAATCTGTAGTTCTATATGCGGCCCAGATTTCGTCACTCATCGCCAATGTCACCATCCTTGGATTTTTATCCAAAACAGATCTAAAAACAAATGGTGAATGGGGTCTTTCTTTTTTATTTTCTTTAGATAATGATTCATCACCGCATGAGAAGATAATAAAGCATAGAGATAGGAGGAGTATGTTTTTCAGTAGTTGCATCTAAGTTGTTTTTTCAAAGTGGTCAAAAATACACTGATTTTTGTAATAGAAGACTCGTCATAGCTGAATTATTCTAAAGAGTTATAAATTTGCGGCTTGTTACAGGAAAATGAGGGGATTTTATTGATTTTCGAATCTAAAGGATAACAATTAGAACCTTCTTTCCGTTAAGTGACGAGTCAAGTAAAAATATTATGTTCAGAACATTTTTTGTAGTTTTCTTTTTTCTCTTATCAATGTCATTTTCATTTGCCCAAAAAGGGTGGGAAGTAGGTGGATGGATAGGTACAAGTTTATACTATGGTGATCTGAACAATAAGGTCAATTTTAATTCTCCTGGCTTAGCTGGAGGAGTTATTGGAAAATGGAATTTCAATAATAGAGTTGCACTTCGAGGAAGTTTAAATTTTGGTCAACTTTCGGCTAATGACGCTGATTCTGATAACAACTTCAATAGAGGTAGGAATCTTAGTTTCAAATCTAATATTTATGACATTACGGGTGGTTTCGAATTTAACTTTCTAGAACATATTAGAGGGAGCAAGTTTGAAACATATACGCCTTTTGTATTTGTAGGGGCTTCTATATTTAGATATAATCCTACAGCTGAACTCAATGGAGTAACCTATGCTTTGCAAGAGTTGGGTACAGAAGGACAAGAATTAAGTGAAGAATATTTCCTAGTAAGTGGCGGGATTACCTTAGGTGCTGGTTTCAAATATGATCTGAGTAGTGATGTTACTTTTGCTGCAGAATTTACTACTCGTCGGGTATTCACAGATTATTTAGATGATGTCAGTACGACATATGCGGACAAGGCAACTATCGCCGTAATACGTGGTCCCGAAGCTGCTGCTCTTTCTGATCGTTCAATTGTGGAGGGGATTGGGATTGAAGGAAGGCAACGAGGGAATAGTAGTGACAATGATCGGTATACTTTTTTGAGTTTCAGTTTTACCAAATATTTTGGGAGATTGGAGTGTCCTAAGATTTCTAAGATTTAGATTATTGCTCACATTACCTTCAACATCTAGCTTTGCGAACCTTGCACCTCCTTAGCTACCTTTGCGGTTAAAAGTTAACATCTAATACTTTGCCGTAATTGGACCCCAATCTATATCTTCATTTCAGGAATATCGCCTTCAATTACCAATCTACCTTCAGTGGCATTTTTAATTTCTTCAACAGAGACACCTGGAGCTCTTTCTAATAGTTTGAAGCCATCAGGTGTAATGTCTAGAACAGCCATATTGGTGACTACTTTTTTCACACATTTCACGCCTGTGAGAGGCAACGTACATTGACGAAGTAATTTTGATTGGCCTCTCTTATTGGTATGAGCCATTGCGACAATTATATTATCTGCCGAAGCTACCAAATCCATTGCTCCTCCCATGCCTTTTACCATTTTTCCAGGAATCTTCCAATTGGCTATATCTCCACTGTCGGAGACTTCCATCGCTCCTAGGACTGTGAGTTGTACATGTTTTCCTCTGATCATTGCAAAGCTTAAAGAAGAATCAAATATGCTTCCACCAGGCATTATGGTGACCGTTTGTTTTCCAGCATTGATCAGATCTGCATCTTCTTCACCTTCAAAAGGAAAAGGACCCATTCCAAGCAATCCATTTTCTGACTGGAATTCTACGGAGATACCCTCTGGGATATAATTGGCTACTAATGTCGGTATCCCAATTCCTAGATTTACATACCATCCGTTTTGGAGTTCTTGGGCAATTCTCTGTGCTATTCCATTTCTATCTAACATATCACTTCTTATTGTCTTAGGTCTATAATCTTATTTGATGAAGGGTTTTTCTAATTTTCTTTTGATCGGACTGTTCGCTGCTCGATTCTTTTCTCATAATTTTTACCTTCAAAAATACGCTGAACAAATACGCCAGGAATATGAATGGTATTGGGATCAAGTTCTTCGGGCTCGACCAAATGTTCTACTTCTACGACTGTAATATTTCCAGCCATAGCCATCACAGGATTGAAATTTCTAGCAGTTCCTTTGAAAATCAAATTTCCGAAGCGATCTCCTTTCCAAGCCTTTACCAATGCAAAATCTGCATGTAAGGCTGACTCTAAAATATGAGGCTTACCATCAAAATAACGAACTTCTTTACCAAAAGCTACTTCCGTACCGTAACCTGCTGGGGTAAAAAATGCTGGAATACCAGCTCCTCCTGCTCTACATCTTTCAGCCAGTGATCCTTGAGGAATGAGATCTACTTCTAATTCTCCACTCAACATTTGACGTTCGAATTCATCATTCTCACCGACATAAGATGAAATCATCTTTTTGATTTGCTTTTTTTGAAGCAATAAGCCTAGGCCAAAATCATCAACACCTGCATTATTAGAGATACAAGTAAGATTATTGGCACCCAAATCAACTAAAGCCGAAATACAATTTTCAGGGATTCCGCAAAGGCCAAACCCACCAACCATGAGTGTCATATTGCTGGTGATTCCCTTTATTGCCTCCTTGGCATCTTTTACTACTTTATTCATCCTTATATATAGTTTATATGGAATTTCAAAGATAGGAAAGAATTGAAAAGATTGGGGAGATTGGAAAAGATTGGAAAAATTTTATTATTAAGGTAGGAGGACGAAGGTTTAGGGTTTTGCATTGTTAGGTGTTGACATTAAAGGTTGGGGAGATTGATAACCCCGATTTCTTGATCGTTTGCCTGTTTTTTTTTGAATCTGATGTTGAAACGGAGCTTACCAATCCTTCCCGATAACTATCGGGAGGCTTGGGAATCTCAGCCATAGTGCTCAAAGGGATTCCCAAGCTTGCAAAGATTGGTAAGCCCGACTTCTTGCATGTTTCAGCTTAGTAATTAATAGAAATATCGGAGTTTATTTTTTTTATTACTTCAAGAAAAACATCCTGATTATTTGGTGATATTTTTATAACTCTTGATGCAATTTTTATACTTAATCGGTCAAAAGAGGCAACAGGTACGGCAGACATTGATCTATCTTTTTCAATTGATATTATTGATTTAATATCTAAAGAAGAACTGTAGAAGATACCTCCAGAAATTATTAATTTTTTCGAACTACTGTCAATTTTGTATTTGATGGCGTGTAATTGGGTAATTATAAATAGAAACAATAGGCCAACAAATAGGAAGCTTCCTAGAGACTTAGAAAATAAACAAAATGACATACTCAAAATTCCATATAAGCCTAAAATAGCATAATACGAACTATCTATTTTTGAAAGAAAAGTATCCATAATCAAAATTTAACTTGAATAAATGAGTCTAACGATACTGGCATAAGCTAAGGCTCATCATTTCAAGATCAATTCTTCTCGCTTTCTTACTAAACAGATTTTGTAACTATTAACTGTCTATTTTTAAAATAACTTTTCCATTCACTAAATTTTACTTGAGTATATGGGTTTAACGATAGAATCACTAGACCACCGAACATACTAAAGAAGAAGCTAGCAAGACCAAAGTATATAATGATTAAGAAATGAAAGAAAAAACCTAAAATGAGTGTGTATTTTCTTTTAGGATATGACATAAAAAATGAACCGAAAAGCACAATTTCTATTAAAATTGAACCCCAAGTCATACTATTAACTATATATGGTGAGCTAACGATATCCATTACAAATGGATTTCTAAAAATATCATTAGCAAAAAGAGGATCAAGCAAAATGTAATATAATGCAGTACCATCTCTCCATTCTGGTACAGAATATAATTTATGCATCGCAGCATGAAGATATACTACTGCCATTTGAAGGGGAATTATTATTTTAAGTATTAAAACTGAAATTGAATTTGAAAAAAATGAAGTGTTAGTCTTTTTTTCAAAAAAATGATTAACTCTACTATCTAAAAGGGTAACAGGTATTAATAAAAATACTAATATCATTGCGATTTGATCCCCACCATCCGTAATCGAACAGGTTTTATGAAAGCTGTAAACTACAATAAAGTGCAAAATCCCAGTTATTCTTGGATAGAAACCCGTCACAACTAATAATAGAACTAATATTGATATCCATTTTGTCAAAATAAGATTTTCGTACCCTAACAAATAAAAAATATTTATTGAGTCTAGAAAGGTGTGTGATCTATTATACTCAAACAAATTATAATCAAACAAATCATAAGAGCTAGTAAACACAAGTGTTATTAATGTCGCTAAGGCAACAATCGTTCTACCAATTCCATATACATTTGAAAAACAATTCTTATTAAAGAAATCAATCATATAAATTATTTCGAGTTTGAATGTCGAGAATTATGAATTTTGAATTGGTGTTTTTACTAATATCGTTTGTATAATAAAGCCACGGTAATCTTTCATTTGACACAAGCATATATGTACCTGTCTTAATATATTGATATTGATACGTTGAGTCAATAATGTTTTTATATGCGTTTACATCATACAGTGGTGTCGATTCGAGAGGTACAGTCTTTTGACACCACGTTGATTGATCACCAGCATAAGACAAGAGTCTCATCATTTCTAGATGAATTCTTCTTGCTTTTCTACTGAGTCCAAAGAAATTTTTTGAACTTGAATTACTTATAGTTACAGGTACTTTACTTATAATTTTAGTATTATCATGTTCTAACTTATAAATTTCATGGAGCCTTTCTCTTGGACTTCGAGTAAAAAAACCCCATCCTTGGGGTACTAAATTTTGAATCATCAAAGAATTCTTCAAGGATGGAGTCTGTGGATTAAATGATATGAATGCTGCAAAAACCTTCACTAAAAAAATGAATGCTATCGAAACAATAATCAATAAATACAACTTTTTAATATGAATCATCTAGATAAATTAAAAATGTCTAAAACATATTTTTCAGATTGATAAGAACCGTTACCGTTACTGCCGCCTATTAATAGTTCTTCAAAACCTTTAACATTCACTTTAGTTATAGCATTCACCGCTGCGACTACATTTACTAATGCTCCATAATTAATTACTCCTACTACATCCCAAATTACGGCTGCATAAAAAACGAAAAAAGCAAGCGCTATTGCTCTTTGTTGTGTTACCTCACCTTCTGATTTGTCAGCTAAGTGCTTATTTTTTTTCAAAAGTAACTTTGCGTCCGCAATGAACAATTCAATATCAGAACTTTCGGTTAAATCATACTTACCAAAGTCAAACATTGACGCGAGTTCCTCAGGACTTGACTTAATCTCTTCAGTCACCACAAAAGCTAACATAATGTCTGTTAAATTCTGAACTGCATTACTTAATTCATCTGCGTCTCTTGATCTTACAGCAACTTCTAAGTCTTCAAATAGTATTGGATTCTCTTCGGTAATAAAGCTGACCATTCTATCATTATACTCCTTGAATACTTCTTCAGCATCATTTTCCTTGAGTATACGACTAACTGTCATATGAGTAGAAGCTAAGGCTTCAATTTTTCCAGGAATTTCTCCTTCTAATTGAAATATGCCACGAAATAGTTCCTCTCCTGTATAGTTGGAACTTAGTACATCACTTTTATCATTATTTTGGAGGTTTTCAAATGAATTGTCCGAAATAGTATTGTCTGTAGTACAACTACTGATTAAAAAAATTAATGATAAAAATGCAATGAAAAATTTGTTGTGTTGTTTCATAACGAAAATTTTTAATATGTGAATAAAAAATGTATACAGGTATCCTATCACCTTCAGTTTAGGAATAAATTTATGTGGGAATAAAAATTGTATACAGATATCTTAACAACTTCAAGTTAAGGTTTTTTTTTTATTTGACAATAGTTATATACGTTTAAAAAAAATTAGCTGAAATTATAGAGTGCGAAAAATCAATAATGAACTATTAATTGGGGTTATTGAATAAGGTAAAGGTTTGGGATTTAACCTAAGTATTTAAGAAAGTTACAAATGGCATAACGCCTGTGGTAAGAAATAAAACGATAGCCCTTTTTTCAAAATGATCCAAGTAATGAATCTATGTCAAATATTGATTTCAAGTATGACTTAATATTCTTCCTTGTCTCCATTTTTTCACTTTATCTTCTATTAATAGGTGTTGTTTTTTACTTAAGAAAAAGCCATAGGAAGCAAGAAATATCAATTGAAAGTCATAAATACTCATTAGAAAAGGTTGGAAAGATTGAGGAGATTGGATAGATTTGGTTAAGAGGTTTGGGGTTTAGAGTTTTGCATGGTCAATATGTTGAGGTTTAAAGATTTGAGAGATTGTTAATTGAAGAGATTGGTTAGATTCTTTGTTTCCTTGTGAACTTTGTGCCTTCTTCGGTATTCTTGCGGTTAAAAAAGCCCTGAAGCAAATTCTATTTGTGAGGCTAGTCAAACCACTAAGGTTGCCAAATCTTGGAAAGGTTATTAACTTGTGAAAAACTACGTGAATCTCTGTGTAGTCCTCGGTGTATCTCCATGTAATCTCTAGATAAAATAAAAATCCTACCACCCAACTTTTAATTGAGGATAGGATTTTCCAACAGGATAACCTGCATTTGCAGTCAAGCGTGATAGGATTATGCAGAGTGAATTTGTCCTTAACAATGAGTACTGCAATCTTTACATCTTCTTTTTAATTAGAAGTTATATTATGATCTTAAAACAAATTTATATACTTTATTCACTTAAATATGGTAAACTGATTGAGCGAGGGATATTCAAGGATGAACTGTAATTATGAATTATCGAATGAATTATCAATTGAATTTTTAAAAGATAGGAAACTTCAAGTTTAAATGATTTTTAATAAGAACTATTATACCATTTTATGTTTTCTCTTTTCTTTCCAATTGCTGGTAGGGCAAGATCTTTCTTATGAACAATACACAGATAAGGATGGACTGCCAAGTATGAAAATATACGATATAGTTCAAGATAGCTCCATGCTATTATGGATGGGTACAGAGAATGGCTTGGTTTCATATGATGGAGATCAATTTGTAAGACACAGTCATCCAGATCTTTTAGATAATGACATTATTGAAATTGCACTCAATCAAAATGGAAGACTTTATTTTTTGAACCTAGGCGAACAATTTGGGTATGTGAAGAATGATGAAATGATACTGATAGAAGCCCCTTCATCAATAGATAAAATATACAATATCATTTCTGAAAATGGTAGAGATTATCTGATGACCCAAAAAAATAGTAGCAGGTTTACATATGAGATCAAAGAATTGTCAGACGGTAAGTTTGAATTTATTCCTAAAGATATTTATTTTTTTCTATATGAAGAGAATGAAACATTTTCTAGAATAGAACTAAGAAAATTTATAAAAAGGGGAGATCAAAATATTATTTCAATCGATGATGAAAGTGTTAAACATTTTTATTCTTCTAACCAAAGATTCAACTTTAAGCAACGATATTATATACTACGTGTAGATCAAACACTATATGATTATAATAAAGAAATACCCTATCAAAGAATTGTAAAGAATGGAGATAATTTCTTTATTGTTAAAGAAAAAGGTGTTACTCATTATAACTCTAAAATTAAAACTTTCCATAATTTTCTTGATGATTTGAAAGTAAATACCATGTTTATTGATTCAGAAAATAATGCATGGATAACCACTCCTAGTAAAGGATTGCTAAGAATACCAAATTTGGTAGCCAAGTTGAATCAGGATCAGCCTAAACTCCCTATTCTTAATGGAGTGAATGATATTTTTCAAGATAAAAATGGAAATATATATTTAGGTTTAATCTCTAATGAAGTTATAATTAATCCGTTTGAAAATGCTAAGGCTATAACAATAACTGAAAACCAGAGACCTGTACAGTTTATAGAATATAATGATAAAGTCATAGCTTTTTCAGATAAAGGAGCATCGATTATTGACAACAAGACTCTCAAGCATAAGACTGTAGAAGGGACGCATATAGGTCCTAAAACGATTTTGGTCAATGGAACTGAATTATATATTGGTACAACTGGTTCAATTGTTAATAGTGAATTTGACGCTTACTTTAGTAGTTATTTCACAACTCATAAAAACATATATTTTAATGGCAACAGAATTTCGAATATTTACAAAAACACAAGGTCTACAAATGTTTATGTTGGAACCACGAAAGGCTTATTTCGAACAAGTCTAGATTCAATTGATTTGATGAAAAAAGAGGTTCTTCAAGCATCAAATGTCTCCTGTATCATTGAGGGAATGGACAACACTATTTGGGTCGGAACCAGAACAAATGGAATTTATAATATTAAAGAAGACTCAATCATTAGCAATTATAGTACAGCGCATGGGCTAATTTCAAATAATATAAATAATATAGAACTGCATGATAACAACTTATTGATTTCAACCAATTCTGGCTTGTGTATTATGGATATATATTCGAAAAAAATCGAAATTATAAGTGAATACAATTTCTTGCCTTCAAATGAAGTATTGGTATGCAAGGTGATAGACAATGAATATTGGATAGGGACGCAGGCTGGACTGACTATAATTTCTAAGGAAGATATTTACGAATCCAAAACGAAAGATCCTTTTTTGTCACTCAAAAGCGTATTTATCAATGGTGTAAAAACAAAATATACACCAAATATGGAATTAGATCATACCGTAAATAATATTCAGCTGAACCTTCAAAATATATCGTATAAATCTGGAAAAGGTAAGTATATAAAGTATCGTATTCCCTTGATTGATACATCTTGGATAACCACAAATGACTCATATTTGAGATTGCCTTCTTTAAAACCTGGTAAATATCACATAGAAGCTTTTGGGATAAATTCAATAGGCTTGATGAGTGATCCGTTAAACATCTATTTCAAAATTAATCTTCCATGGTGGAAGACTACTTGGGCTATAATAATGGGTGTTGTATTACTTCTTGGACTTGGTAATTTAATTATGTACTATCGAAACAAAAGGTTTGTAAAAGAAGAGGCAACAAAAAGAGAATATCTTACTCAAATAAATAAAATCAAAGACCAAGCACTTCAACTTCAAATGAACCCTCACTTTATTTTTAATTCGCTGAATGCTATTCAAGGATTTATAGGTACTGATGAAGAAGAAAAGGCGATGAATTACCTTGCTAGATTTGCTCGGTTAATCCGCCTCATATTTGAGCATTCCAAAGGGAATACCATATCTCTAGAGGAAGAATTAGAATTTGTCCAACTTTATTTAGACTTAGAGAAGTTACGATTTAAAGATAAAGTAAATATCGATATTATGGTTGATGAAAATATTCAAAACAGTAAAGACATAATCAAATTGCCGCCTCTTCTGATTCAGCCAATAATTGAAAATTCATTCAAACATGGACTCTTTCATAAAAAAGGCAAAGGCAATCTCCGTATTGATTATTCCATGAAAGGAAAATTGCTACAAGTCACAATTGAGGATGATGGGATAGGAAGAGAGGCAGCCAAGAAAATAGCGATGAAAAATAATGAGAAACAAACTTCATCTGGTATCAAAACTACAACAGAAAGGATTGACTTATTAAATTTTAATACAAAAGATAAATTGAATAAGATATTGATATTTGACCTACGCAATGCAGAAGGCAATGCTTCAGGAACAAAAACAGTATTGTATCTATCTGTATTAAGTTCGAATTGATAAAATGGATTATTGACAAAAGAAAAAAAGAAACCCACAATCTATGTTGTAGGTTTCTGTTTTAAGTCGGTGTTTTGATTGATTCATCGTGATGAGATTACATCAATCTCTAATTTGATTATATGATATTAATACTTAAAAATTAGCGGTATTAATTTCAATCTTCCCATAAAATTATATACATTATTCTTTCAAAATGGGTAAAACTATTGGATGCAGGTAAATTGAGGACGAAACCTTAATTTGGATTATCGAACAAATTTTATGTGTGTTTGAATCACATAGAATATTAAAGAAAGTGTAAAGATTTTTAAAATATTTATGAAACAAAAAATACTAAAAGCTTACATTGTAGAAGATGAACAAGCAAGTCTTGAAAATCTAACTAAGATTATTAAAAGATATTGTAAAAACTTGCTCTTGGTTGGATATGCAAATACAGTAGCAGATGCAGTAAATGAAATTCCACATCTTCTACCCGATATAGTTTTCTTGGATATAGAATTACCCAATGAAAATGGTTTTAAGTTGTTTGATTATTTTCCAGATCATGAATTTGAAGTAATATTCACTACTGCATATTCTGATTTCGCAATAAAGGCTTTTAATTATTCGGCAATACATTATATTTTAAAACCAATAGATATTGATGAATTGCATATAGCAATAAGAAAAGTCATCGATGTGAAAAATGAACAAAACAAAGCAGATCAAATTCAAATTTGGAACAATGTAAAGAATGAAAACTTTTCCAAAATTGTACTTCCAACACAAGATGGGTTGCACTTCATAGAGACTGATAGCATCGTATGGTGTGAAGCTAAATCAAACTACACATTATTTCATATCCTAGGCAGAGATAATATACTGGTATCCAAAAGCCTGAAAACCTATGAGGATGCCTTAGAAAACAAATCATTCTTCCGCACCAGTAGATCAAGCCTCATCAATCTGAATCACATAGTACATTGCAGCAAACACTTAAAAATGGAAATCACCATGATAGACGGATCAATAATCGTTCTCGGAGAAAGAAGAAAAGCTGTATTTAAAGAAATCTTCGAAACAAAATAGGTTTTTAACCGCAAGGGGTGCGAAGGTTTTACGCAAGGAGCGCGAAGAAAATATCCAACTCCGTGTAATCTCTGTTTAACCCGTCAGCATCTAATTCAACACTCTACCTGCGTAGATTTACGTAATAACAACGTAAATCTACGCAATCTTTTCAATTTCAATTAAAATACTGCCAAAAGGTAGTTTTATTCAGTTCGATGGTTTATCATTACGATATGTTAGCAAAACAGATCAATTTGCAATAATCAAAAATTTATTCAGTTCACTAGATTCTTATTTGTTCCGTTAACAAATAAAATGAACTATCGTTTTCATTCGAAGTCCAAGCAAAATTAAGGACGCGTAACGCTTGGGGTTAGAGGTGTATTTCAATATGTCTACTCAGCACTCCTCCATTACGATCTTATGGAGAATACTATACCCGAATATTAATCGGCAGAATTAGTATACTGGACATCATTGTAAATGCACCTCACTTTTACACTATTTATACACGGACAAATTGCCCCTATTTAAGATTTATTACAAGAAAATTAATACTCAAAAACACCCTTTTGATTATTCATTAACATTTTAAATTCTTAAAAATGAAAAAAAGTATAATTTTAGTTTGGATGCTTTTAAGCGTATTCAATATTTGCGAAACTCGTGCTCAAATTCAGTGTACAGCTATAGAAGATCCTCAAGAATCACAACAACTTGCTATCTTTTTAGCGGCACAAGGGACATGTAGCGATAATTTTAGTGAGTTTGATTTAACGGAGGATATTACTTACAATTTAATGCTAAGATATGCAAAAGATGGCACTGGATTCGGGGAAGTATCCCAAGATCAAAGAGACGAGATAGAAATAGATATCAATAATGTATATGATGGTAAAAATATTTATTTTAATTTTATTTGGGTGAATTTAGATTGTGACGAATGCTTATTAGGGCATTCAAATTGGCCCCCACGTATCGAAAATAGTAATGTTTGTATTCAAGGAGATGTTCTTGGGTATGGTCCCCCAACGCCTGGTGGCACAGGGTTCTCAGGGGTAAACAGTGGAACTTTCTGGGCCTTACCACAAACTGTCCCCCACGAACTTGGTCACTCTTTGGGTTTATTCCATACATTTAGACAGTATGAGGCTCAACCAAGTACATCAAATGAATTGATAACTCGAACAAACACAGGTAGTGGTTCATGTAGTTGTAATTGTCTGAGTACTGGAGACATGATATGTGATACAGATGCAGACCCTTATCCCATATTGAGCACTAACCAGACCGAAGAGCCCGTATTGATTGAGCATTTAAATTTTTGATTTTCGGTTTGTGTACTACAGATTTTAATTTTGTGAATGGTCGCTGTTTTATATTTAGCGCAGCGTGCA
>Ga0256847_1000380_pt1 | contig 29161 bp, 22 predicted proteins | sample TeddybearmetaG_FD_189099 | JGI IMG/M metagenome (GOLD analysis project Ga0256847, IMG submission 189099) | Hydrothermal vent microbial communities from East Pacific Rise, Pacific Ocean - Teddybear | ecosystem: Environmental > Aquatic > Marine > Hydrothermal vents | place: Pacific Ocean: East...
TCCAATATCAAGGAGTTGAAAGTTTAGAATTCAGCTAAAATTTGCTTTTTCCCATTTCTATTAGTACTTATAAGCCATACGAAAACTAAAATTCATTACCTAAAATTGCGCTTGCGGATTTGAGGTACTTAGTAAAAGTTCTTTGCCTTTGTTAAAAATGGTATTATTATGATAAATGATTTGAAACCAAACATTCTTTTACCAGGCTTTAGGTCAAAAGTAATGTCAATCGATAGCGAAGAAGATATTGCTCATGGGTTAAATTTAATAGAATCTGGTGCTGATGGTGCACCGATTCATATACATCCATTTCAGAAAGAACCATTTCGTGTAATCAAGGGTGAATTGGAAGTATATAAAGGAAATGAATGGTTCAAAATATCTGAGGAAGAAGAAATTGTTATTCCCAAAGGCATTCCACATTCTTTTAGATCCAGAAGTCCAAATTCTGCTTATTTTGAGTGCAAAATAATACCTAAAGGTAACTTCACAAAAATCTTACAATCGTTTGAAACAATGATAAAATCTGGAAAAATAAGGATGGAGGCCATTTAAAAGGAAAGTTTTATATGTCAATGGTTTTTCAAAAACACAAATCCGAAATTGTGTCTACAAATCCCCCCAACTTTGTAATAATGTTTTTAGCTTTTATAGGAAAAAAATTAGGCTTTTCAATTGATTAATGTGCTAATGGATGATTATAAATAGTGTCTCTGCAACGAAAGAAGCAGATAAAATATATCATGCTATGCCATGCCACGTGTCAATATTTTTAGAAGGGGTCAAATCTGGAAAAATAATGAAATATGGAATTTTGTCATATTTTCTATATTTCAATCAGGTAATGTTGGTTGAAACTTGTGTTAAAAATATTTGATTATAACTGATTTGACTAAGGAATGATTCAATAATAAAGTAACATTCCTAAAGAAGTTGACATTTAAACTTATTCTTCAAATTTTTCAATATCATTTAAGAAATTTAAGGCTTTCAATGTTTTTTTTCCTGTAAAAAATCCTATCGTTTTTCTAATCCATTTTAAATGTAGGTTTTTATATGATAATTTATTAAATAACCAGATAAGAGGAATAATCAAAAGGAAGTTAACTATTAAGTATCTCACAACAAAATCAGGATCCAAATGAACAAATAAATCAACACCAAGGAAAAGGTCAACCGCTAAAAGTGCATAAGACCACCAAACTGAAGCGGAAAGAAAAATTAATTTTACAAATAATAATCCATGCGAGTTTACTAGCTCTATCTTTTTCCTGATCTCAACAATTGGTTTTGAAAAATCAATTTGTTGCAATAACACAAGCTGTCCAATACTACCCACTAAGGCAATAAGTGTAAAAATATGAACAATAATCCCACTTACAGCTAAATGTGTATTCCCCAAGTTTGTTGAGATATACCAACCTAAAAATATGGCCAAAAAGCTAAAACTAATTATTTCAATTATCCTGTATATAAGAATTACTTGTATCGATTTCTTAGATTTATTTAAATTTATTTTTTCTAAAGAAGATACATTTAAACTTAGTTTTTCATCTAATTTATGATTGTAGGCTTCTAATATTTTTTTTAATTCAATTGCTTCCATTGTACTATATGTTTTGAAATTTTTTCTTAAGTTTTAGCTTTATTCTACTAATTTTTGTTGCCACATTGGTTTTTGTAATTCCCAAAATTTCTGCAATTTCTTCATAGCTTTTTTCCTCTAAATACAATAGCATTAATGCTTTATTGAGTTCGTTTAAATTATGAATGAAGTCTTGTAGTAATTTCAAATGATAATCTAATTCTGTTTTTTCTTCACTCTTTTCTTCCTCTATAGAAAAAATAGATTCTTCATTGTAAAAATTATTTCTTTTAGCAGACCATTTTTTCTCTTTTCTATAATAAGATATGGCAACATTAAGCGCAATCCTATACATCCAAGTAGAGTATTTATATTTATCATTATACTTATCAAATGAGTTCCATAACTGAATAATAATTTCTTGTTCTAAGTCTTTTCTATCTTCTTTATTTGGACAGTACGAATTCACTATTTTATAGATGATTCTTTTGTGATTATCTATAGTGGTTATGAATCTTTCTTTTTTATTGGTCTTCATCACTTTAAGCTTAAACTATTGTTTCTTATTTGCCAACCCACCCGAAAGGTTACTTTCGATTCCTTCCCTAATTTTGACGCTGTCAAAATTGCTGCACATCAGTCAGTCCCACATTTTCACAAAAACATTAAATGTAGTAAGAGCAAAGATTGATAAATGTTGCAAGAATTAGACTAGATACTCCTTCTTTAAAAGATAGACGTTTTAGGTTAATCGTATCTGAGTAGGCAATCCAAAAGGCAAGTAATGCACAACAAAAAAAGACAGCGACAACATACATTGGAAAATCAATTGTAATTATGTTGAACCAATTGAACACTACTTCCTCTAGTACCGTAAATCCAAAAAGAGCTAAGACAGGATTGGATTTAGCGGGTTTTATAATTAAAAGAACGCCTCCATATAAAAGGATTAAACAGATAATAAGAGGTGTTATTTCTCTTAAATACGCTAAACTGAAATAACTCTTAAACGAAAAATCAAAATATTCTTTGAGATCAAAACTTAAGTTTGATTGTAATACGAAAATTGCGCTAAATAGAACTGCCATTGTTGAAAATATAATTCCGATAATCTTCCTTGCTTCCATGGTTTGATTTAATGTTTAGTTCATTATTCGCAAAGCAGGATAGAAAATCACACTTTTTGGGAGCTTTTATTTTTTTTTCTATTTTTCGTCATTTTTGCTATCGAAGGCCAATTTTCTCTCCAAATAGTATTAACGGAGTGTTACATGTTTTTAGTTTTACAAAACAAATATACATTTAGCTGTTAGCTAAATGTATAGCACCAATTATTTTTTTGACATACTTTCTATATTTTATTTTTTGCCTTACCACCCTTGCTTGTTAAGTTTGTCCACATAGCGCAAATTGTAATATACTCTTTGTTCGCTTCTCGCCTTCTTTTTTTATTTACCATTTCTTTTCACCGAGAACTTCTTTTAACTATAACTCCCGACTTAAATTGATTGGTGGTATAAAGTTTATAAAAAAATACGCCATCAGCTAGGTTGCTTAAATCCATCGTCAGTTGATGTTTTCCTTTAAGATAATCTTTGGCCGCTTTACGTATGACCACGCCACCTTTATTATCAATTATCTCGATTGAAATACGCTCGGATTGTTGTAATTCTATCTCAAATTGAACTTGATTTTGAACGGGGTTTGGATATACCAATAATTCGGAGTCATTGAATATTTCATTTGTAGAAGTGGTATTAGATAAGTTAAATAAAATCATTAGAGGACGATGGTCCGAAGGGAAATTCCCATTGGGGTTTACCCCCTGGTCATCGATAATCGCACTAATAACATTGGTATTGGGAGTAGTTAAAATCCAATCAACTGCAGTATTGCCCATGCCTACAGTGCCGGGTTTTTGAACAGAAGGATTGGCTACATACCAGGAATCATCTAGTGCTAATGGATTTGTAATGGTGGTTGAGTTATAAGTGATTGGTGTCTGATGCAGTAAAAACTGCATTACAGCACTCGAACTATCCGCATTAAAATCCCCAGCTGTTATCATTGGAATATTTAGCGAAGCATGTTGGTTCATTAACTGTACCATGCCGTCGGCATGCCGGTACTGTCCAATAGTGGAAGAATCTGGATTTGTGGGAAATACGAATACAAAATGACTCGCATAAACCAAAAACTGATTTTGAGAGGATGCTTCTTCCAGCCGTGCCCAATTCACATACCTTGCAGGACCATTATATCCTCCATAAGTCTCCATTTCCACAAATCCGCTATCTATTACCGAGAACATATTTTTACGATAAAAAATATGGGATTCACTTAAGTTAGGACTATTGCCAAAAGTTTGAAGCATATTGTAGTCCGTTAATGAGGATTCAATGAACGGTCGGGTATTTCCTGTCGCTTCAATAGCACAAAAAACATCCGGGTCATTAAATATTATTCGGGCAACAACAGAATCTCTGTTACCTATCCAATTGGACGAACCAATATTAAAACTCATCAGTTTTGTTTCCTGAGCGTTGGTTGTTAACGGACTTACTACCCCAATAAATAGGGTGATGGAAAAAATGGTTATTTGGTCTATAAAATTTCTCATTATTAGATTGAAAATTTAGGGGGTGGTAAAAGAATTTTGATTTGATAAAATTATTTAATAAGCACCAACTTCTTGGTAACTGTATTATTTTTTGTAACCAATTGGCAATAATATAGTCCGGAAGGAAAAGCATTAAGGTCGGCTGAATAATTGTAATCTCCTTTAGTTAGATATTCATCACTAATTATGCTGTACACTATCTGACCACTTTGATTAAATAAATTAATGGTGCATGCTCCTGAATTTAGTACAGCCAAAGATAAATTCAAGTTTCCATCAGTTGGATTAGGATAAACAAGAAGTTCATATTTTTCGGATTCTACTTCATGCAAAGAAGTACTCATATCTACCACCACCCAATGGGTCATCATTCCAGCATCTTCATGTTCTAAAATATGGCAATGGGACATGTAAGCTTTTTCGGGGTCGGCATAATCCTCAAACTGTTTTATTATTCTGACAGTTTCCATTGAGTGGACGACGACGACATCTTTCCATCCCTTTTCCCATGTCAGTACATCCCGCCAACCATTGGTTCGGGAAATAACCTGAAAGGAATTACCATGTATATGGAAGGGATGTGCCATGGTTGCAATGTTAGTGACATCCCATATTTCTGTATGTCCAAGTGTTATAGTATCATCAATCCTTGCTGGGTCGAAAACAAGTCCATTGATGGTGAAGCCTCCCATCTGTCCGGCAGGGGGCGGGGACATCTCAAATGTCCTCGGAGAGCTCATATTGTTAGCCGAATTTTCGGGTATCAGGGTAATGTTAGTCAATTCTGTATTGTAACTGGTTACAGGTGTACCCGCTGTTGCTCCAATGTTAAACGTCATGATTTCAAAATCACTAACATCATAATTGTCCTGTAATGGAGGGTTCCAATATACGTTGCCTGTACCTCCCCCCATCATGCCATAATTAAATGGTTCTATCTCGGAATTAAAAGCCATGAGTTGAAATGATTGCCCTTGTTCGCCACTGAAATCTACAATTATTTCATACCGTTCCGCTGGAGTAATATCAAATCTGGTAACCGTTGAAGCAATATCAAGTAATCCTCCATCAGAACCAATGATGTCGAAAGTCCTGTTGTCACTAAAACCAATCCGATAAGCCCTGGCATTAGAGGCATTTAAAAAACGGAGCCTGACCATTTGGGAAGGGGTATTGAGTTCGGGGGTTACCACGCCATTTACCATTATGGTTTCTCCTCTTCTTAGGTTAGCCACTCCCGCGCCTGGAGGTGGAACAGGTGCAAATAGTGTACTGTCTGCTGTAAAGGATTTGTCCTGAAGGATAATTGGAAACTCATCAACGCCATAAGTAGAGGGCAGTCCCAGCGTATCGGATTCCTCGTCCCTGACGATTATCATTGCAGCGAGTCCCTGATAGACTTGCCAACCTGTAGTGTTCAATGCATCCATCAACCCCATGGAAGAATGAGGATGTGGGTGATACCAATAGGTACTTGCCCGGTTCAGCATTTTCCATGTTGCCGTCCAGGTAGCACCCGGAGCAATAGCTTGATGTGGACCTCCATCCATAATTGCGGGCAAGTGCATTCCATGCCAATGGGTGGTGGAGTTGACGTTCCAGGATAGGTTGTTGGTCACATTCATGACCACATTATCCCCTTTTTGAATCTCCAGGGTGGGACCTGAATAGTTCTGGTTATAGCCTGCTGTTTCTGTATTTATCCCAGGAAAAAATTGGGTCGTGCCCGTTTGCATATTGAGGTCAAAGGTTCGGGTATTTCCCACCAATGTGCCAGTATTAAGAGTAGGGGTCACAAATGTTTGGGAATAACCCAATGAATACAAAAAAAGTAGAGGGAGGAGTAAAATTGCTTTTTTCATTGATTATAGTTTTAATTGTTAAATAAGTTGTTTTTGTTCAAAAACAGCCAGGCAAACTGCTATCTTAATAATGTAACATCTCCGCTGCAAACTTTAGTAAAGTTGTCTATAAAATGGATTTTTGCCATCCATACATAAACGCCTTCCACGGCTGCTTTACCTCTGGATGTACCATCCCAACCAGTTGCTCCATCTATTGGATTCATTCCTTTTGATTCGAATAGTTTGCCGCCCCACCTATCAAAAATGGACAAGTCTATTGATTCTACTTCCTTACTACCAAAAAGGTAAAAAATATCATTGAGGCCATCGTAGTTGGGGCTAAAAGCATTAGGGGCATAAAATGCCCTGTTTTTCTCCACACCTACAAAAACATTTAGGGTGTCACTACAACCATCCAGTGATATGACGATAAGCAAATAATTATCATTATCGACTGGATAAGCAACGGGTTCAATACAATCATAACAATCCAATTCCTGAATCGTAAACCATTGCATGGAATCAATATTTATATTATTGAGGTACACATTAAAGCGAACGTTATCTCCTAATTCTATTTCGTATATCTCATCTCCAATGATAACCGGAATCTCTGGAGCAACCAGCGTTTCAGATTCTTGATATGTGCATCCATTGGCATCTATTATTTCAATAAAATACTGGTCCGGTCCAAGTCCACTAAAATTAGTTTGGTCTGAAAAATCTGAATTGTCTAATGAATATAAGTACCCGCCAGCTCCTCCTTCAATATTATCTACGACTACCATACCTGTCTCCAAACCATCACAGTTGGGATTAATAAATTCAACCTCGGCAGTAATGGGGAATGGTTCTTCAATCTGATATTCGGCTATAAATTCACAACCATAATCATCTGTAAAACTTAGATAGTATAGCCCTGAATTAAGGTTGCTTATGTTTTGTGTGTTTTCGGTAGTTGACCATTGATATTGATAAGGAAGTATGCCGCCCGATGGGCTAATGTTTATATGACCATCTTCACTTCTATTGCAGCTTATATTATACCCATTGTAATCTGAAAATCCAGGAGTTAGTAGGATTGGTTCCGGTTCTATAACTTCAGCCAGAATAACATCAAAGTTACCAAAATTGTCACTTATTTCTATTGCAACAGTACCTGCATTAAGGTTGCTAATGGTATGCTCCTGATTTAATAATGATATATTTCCGGAGCCTGTTTGCCCTGTTGTTAAATGCTGCCAAGTAAAATTGAATGGTGGAGTGCCCGTCTCGATATGAAATGTAATTTCGCCATTAGCATCTCCATGACAGATAGTGGGGATTGAAATATACTGTGAATTGATATTGCATACAATTACATTTAAATCCAAGTGGACAATACTATCACAATCCAAATCTGTCAATACGGTTTGTGTAAATTGCCCCGAAGTGAAATAGGCTGTATTATCTACGAAAAAGGTATCTCCTTCGCATATATTTAAATCAATATAGTGGTTGGGTTGTGGTAATTGTGTTAGGTATAGGATGATAGTACTATCACAACCATCGGCTAAAGGAATGGCATATTCATATGTCCCGGTTTCGCAATAGGAATTCCCATCTGCCTCGTAACAATCCTTTGCACAAAAAACAGCTACAATTTCTGTCGGAGTTATAGTGTTGACTTCTATTGTGGTACAGGTTGGTGTTGCTACGTCACAAGCGTTTTTAGCGGTTACACATAGTTCATAAAAACCATCGTTTTGAAAACTCAATTCTATCTCCGGGTTTTGGTTATTCCCAACGGGCTGCCCATTTAATGTCCAGTCAAATACAACTGCCCCTTGTTCAGGGGCGGTGCTGAATAACTGCAATATATCGGGACAGGTTTCATCAACCCCTTGAATTGGGGCAGTTGTGGTTAGTGGCGCTATCTCTGTTGTTCCCTCAATTACTTCAAATGACCAATCACAATTGTCCCCCTGGTTTCCATCCATTGCCAAATAATAATATTGACCGATGACCAATGGTTCTGTGGTGGTAAACTCTGCGGAAGTTCCTGGAGAAACAGGATTCCCTCCTCCCCTACAGTTTGAAATCATTTCAAAATTATTACAATCCAAACTTTTATAAATAGCCATTTCGAGACCATAATTGATGTCACAATTGGATGCGGTCAATTTAATTTTCAGGCTGGTTGACCCTGCCTGAAAAGCTATCCATTGTGCGTTATGAACAATAAAAGTACAGAAATCACCAGGGAGGCTTCCCACAACATTGCTTTGATGGCGACCGGTAAATCCATCAATATCACAAATAATGCATGCCTCTGCACAGGTAGGTGTCATTTCAGGATTGTCTATATCACAAGGTATAGGTTGTGACCAGATACTGTTTGTTGATAGGGCAAAACAGAAAAGCAATAGGTATTTATTAAAGACCAATTTCATTCAATAATTGTTTGTCAAAAAATCAAGTCGGCTGAAGACTTATGTTTGTAAAGAGTTAATCAATAATTTTAAAGCTTTATGAATTTCTTGACAATCCTTTCTTGTTCCGAATTAATTAAAATGAAGTATATACCAGATGATATTCCCTCCAAATTAATTGAATAGTATTGCTCCCCACTTCCAACCGTTTCATTTTGATAAAAAACCCTCATGGTTTGTCCATACTGGTTGAGTAAAGAGAAAGTATAATCATCTACTTTCGTTGATGAAAACCTAATTTGGACATTTTGATCGTTGACTGGGTTTGGAAAGACATCCAATGATTCTATGTTTTTATGCTCTTCGTCTGAATTCGTTATCGCATTCGAAAAAGCATAAAAATCCTGGATATACTGGTTAGAAAAATCATTTACATTTCTAAAAGCTATTTTCGTATGGCTCTGTCCGGGGGTATTTGAATCTGAATAAAAATGCATGTAAAAATGTTGCGTTGCCCCAGCAGGAAGTAGAAAAATGTATGAATCTGCGGTCGATATCAGGCAAATATCCGCACATAACGCAGTTGTCCAACCTACATCCAAATCATTCTGGTTACGGTCAATTTCAATGAGTACATCCGATGTTGAATTGTTTACTAAGTCTGCTTCTCCATCAATAGTAGTTCCTATCGCCCCATAAATGGTGTCGCTCGTTGTTAAAGCAAAGGTAAATTGTCCGTCCGGTGTAGAGCCATTGCAAGTTGTACCAAAGAGTTCATCAATATCACAGAATATGTCATGACCATTGGCGTATTTATCAAACCAACCATGCTTTACGAACACAGTTCCATTGGGCTTGATAATATATCCTGTGGCTGGTCCCGGTCCAAAATTAGTCCACCATTCATTACAAGGTCCATCAATATATACCGGTATGTTCAAACCTGTAGCATTGATTAAATCCTGCGCTGCCTCTTTCCTTTCTAAATAAGTACTGTGTTGATTGACCACAATCCCCTGGTTAACATTTACCGAAACGTTTCCAATGATGCCGGAATTAGGGCTGAAATTATCATCAGGGTGGGCTTCTAAATGATAGATACCAATAATGTCCACCAAATCGCTGTAATTGGCAAGAATATCATTATAAGTTGAAACGTGATTTCTGACGTAAGGACAGGTATAATTTAAACCCACTATGACTATAGGTTTTCCATTAGTCAACCGAGTAGCCATATTCATAGGGTTACTATCCAAATCATAAAAGGTGAAATCAGGAATGGTATCCCCACTAAAAAAGGGATAGGAATCAAAAGTCATGTCGGGATTTACCGGCATTGGATAGCTACAAATTGATTCATTGTCATCCGGCAAACTGCCTACGCCAATGCTTGGTTTTAATTGAGCAATAAGTATAGAAGGAGCAATCAATATACACCAAAGGAATAATTTTAGAATAGATTGGTGAACTTTCATAGTATCTTTTTTTTTCGTTTAAAAACGAGTTTGGACTAAATTCTGATTAGTTTTTTAACAACAGAACCCTGTTTTGATTTTATGGAAATAAAATACATCCCGGATGGAATTCCTTCCAGGTTTAAAGTGTAGATATGCTTTCCTGTTCCCACTTGTTTATTTTCAAAAAATGTTTGTATAATTTGCCCGGTTCCGCTGACTAATGAAAAAGTAAATTCATCCGCCACAGTTGTTAAAAATTCTACCTGGACGGTATTAGCATCAACAGGATTGGGATATAGTCGGCTATCTGAAATGATCTCATTCATTTCCCCGATTGAAGTAGTGACGGTATCAATAACAACATACTGCCCCATCATTCCCCTGTCTTCATGTTCCAAAATATGGCAATGATACATATAAGGAAAAGTGTCATCTGCAAAATCTAAAAAGGGCTTGATGACTTTTACCACTCCCGGGTTGTTCATCCCTTGGGCAGCTGGCACCAAAATCACATCTTTCCATCCTTTCTCATTTTCAGGTACTGGACCGTTGGAACGGGAAAGGACTTGAAACGGCGCACCATGAATATGAAAAGGATGCGCTACCCCGGACAAATTCGTAATCTCCCAAACTTCCAGGTTTCCTAATTGAATTGTTTCATTAATAACATTTAAATCCATAGACGCCCCATTAATTGTTGCCAGCGGAGCTCCATTGACAATAACAAATGGTCGTGGACTGGTATTGTTCACCGCATCATTTTCATTGTACAGGGGAATATCGGTTAATGTTGAGGGCAAAGTAGTAATAGGATCTGAAGTTGCATCAATTACGGAAAACCCCATTATTCTATAATCAGTAGTATCCATGGCATCTCTCAAAGGAGGAGGATAGGTAGGAAAGATATTGATGAATTCTGAGGCATAACTTAGCAAATCTATTGTACTGTTCAAATCGTTTGAAAAATCAACAACTATTTCTACTCTTTCGGCGGGGGAAATTCTCAACCTGTTCAATGCTATTGGAGATTCCAATAAACCACCGTCCGAACCGATTTGATAAAAATCACGGTTATCGCTAAATCCCAAATAATAACTCCGCCCATTGGAAGCATTTAAGATTCTATAACGAATCATTTGTGCAGGGGCATTATGAGTAGGTGTAATCGCACCATTAACCAACATGGTATCGCCTGTTCTGACCACAAGGGCCGGAAGATTTATAAACTCTCTGAACGTTCCGTCGGGATTAAAAGCCCTGTCCTGAATGATCAGCGGAATGTCATCTACTCCATAAGTTTTTGGGATGTCAAGTCCATCGGTGACTTCATCTTCTACGATAATCATTGCGGCCAATCCTCTGTGTACTTGTCCTCCTGTCCCATCTGAATCTGACCAGAAAGTGGGTTTATGATGTGGGTGATACCAAAAAGTAGAAGCTTGGTTTAGCATTTCAAAAGTAGCTGTCCATGTAGTATTATGAGGAATCATTTGATGTGGTCCTCCATCCATTATTGCTGGGACATGAAATCCATGCCAATGGGTTGTACTGTTTTCTCCTAATTGATTGGTAACATTGAGTGCCACATTATCCCCTTTGTGCATTAATAAGGTTGGTCCCAAATAACTGCCGTTATAGCCCGATGTGGGCGTTTGAATTCCCGGAAGAAACTCTGTACTGCTGTTGGACATGAGCAGGTCAAAAGTGCGTACCTCGTTATTCCATGTACCTGTGTCCAGAGGAGGGATGGGTAAATTATTTTGACTTTTTATTTGAGCAATTATTAAAAACAGGACTATGGGAATGTATAGGATTCGATTCATTTTAAATAATTTAGTATAATTTAATATAATTTAGATTGCAATTTAATGATAAGGTTTAATTTAATACAAAGTATTAGGTGCAATAAAATGTAAAAAGGTTGCTCCTTTGGCCCCGGATTTCTCCGATTAATAGCACTTATTGTATCATAAATCCAGGATGCTAAAAATATTTCCATTGAAATGAAATAGTTTCATTAAAAGTGGGTGTTCTGAAACTATGGTAATTCTATAAAACGATCGTTTATTTTGATGATTGGTAATAACAGAATCTCATTGATTTTATTAAGATTCATCATAAACCTATTGACATCTTATTGGTGAAAAGATTTTAAAACAACAAAAATAATACATATACACCATAACTCCTCTGCGGAGCTATGATGTAATAGTAACTTAAGAGTATGTTTAAATTTCTATTGTTTGAAAACCAACATTTTATGAACCTGACTTGTATCCCCTCAAAAAGGGGTTGTAATTACAATGCCTTTTGATAAATTAGTGAGCTAAGAGAAGGCATGTCATTTTCTTTTTTGATTCTATCCAAAATATAATTGAAAGGAGAAACGTCCAGTTTTATGCATGTTTGTATAATAGACAAAAATGCATCTCTTACTATAGTCCCTTTTAGCGACCATGTATGCAATGAGATGTCTCGTTTTCGGACGATTCGCCTTGCCTCCAATTCCGCTGAATTATTATGAAGAGGCAAGGCTGGATTTTCTAAGACCGCCAGTAGTTTGTCTTTGTTATTTAGCGTCCGCTCTAAACAGGCATTTAGCTGGAAGTATTCCGTTTTTTGAGAAAATATCCGATCAAATTTTCGTTGTATCGCTTGCTTCTGCTCAACCTGTTGTTCTTTTATAGCTTCTTTGTAAGCTAATAGCAGGTCATAAAAATCCCAATAGCTCTTCATCACAGTTTTTAGCATATTTCTATGACAATCTAATTTCGGTATTAGTTTTTTATAATACCGTGCATCGTGTATCCAGCACAAGCCTTGTAAAGCCAGGCTTAGCTTATTATACTCTGGGGCATCATCTGAAAGCATGAAGTCGACTACGGGAAATTTGTCTTGCGAGTAGTAGTAGTAGTAGTAGTAGTAGGTCAAGGCAAAGCTTTCTTTCACTCGCCCATACATATTCTTCTTCGACATGATATGAGGTGCCATGTCCGTGATGCGTTGCTCAAAAGCATCCACATTGCCTACCCACTCGAAGATGCCTTGTTCCTCCTTATTCCCAAATACCTTTTCTAAGGTAAGCCTATCAGATGCTGATACTCGTAATACCTCTAATATCTTTTGAGTATGCTCATTATATCCATATTCCAATGAAGACTGCCCTTCTACCATACCCAAAAGTGCCTCTATTATCAATAGGCGCTTCTTGTTCGCTTTGGTATAGAAGGTCGCAAAATATGCCCCACAGATAATCTGTGTCACTTTTGATACTCCACGCTCAACACTTTTGGTGCCATCAATTTGGCAATATGACCCTGAGGATATCCCAGTTCTCAATATCTCCTTTTGTTCGGCTAACACCCAATCCTCTGGCTCCAATAGGTAATTATTAATTGTTCCTGATGATATGCTTATCCCCATACTTTCAAATAGCACCTTTAGACGTCCTTGAGTATTATCACAGCATCTATTCAACAAATTAAGCCATGTCTTTATACCACTGCCATACATCCTTATACCATTCTTAGGTACCTCGCCTCGATAACACTTGTTCTCTGTCTTGGAGTAATACTTTTCTATTTTGTATAAGGTATTAACTCGCTTTATTTCTATATCCTGCTGGAGGTGTTGGTCATATCCCTTGAATTGGGCATCTGGTGGCAGAATGGATTTGTCAACCTCACATACGATCTCTTTATCGATGCTAATCTTAGCCTTTTTACCTCCCTTCTTATTGTTTTTATTTCTCGGCTTTTTCCCCTTTCCTCTCCGATCAGATTCTTTGTTGGGTTTAAATGTAGGTCGCCCTTTTTCTCCCTTCAGCCGATTGATCTCATCTCTTAATTCTTGTATTGCTAAACCTTGCTTTTCATTTTCCAACAATAAGATTTCCAGCATATTCATCAAGACAACATTCAACTCTTTGGATTGCTCCAATGTTCCTACCTTTTCTAAATCTATGCTTTTGAGTAATTCTAAACTCATAATTGACACTCAACTTAATACATATTAAATAATTATGTACTATGTTGCTCCACTTTTTTCCACTTTATTTTGAGGGGATACGAATTTAATTTACAACTGATTGATAGTGAATTAGATGAGATGTAGTCATTTGTACAAAATAAAACTAATAAACAATGGATTTGGATAGCCCAATGTCATCAGATACGGCAAGTCATCGCATTTCATGTTGGTGGGCGAGGGTGAGCAGATGCTCAAAAATTATGGAATAAACTACCTACCCTAATCAAAAAGAACGGATTGTATTATTCTGATGATTGGGATGCCTATAAAGGTGTTTTTCCACAACAGAGGCATATTTCATCCAAACAGAAAAAGGATACCAATCATTTAGAAAGGCTCAATAACACAATTAGACAAAGGGTTTCTAGATTAGTTCGCAAAACGCTTTCCTTCTCCAAGATTTTAGAAAACCATATCAGTGCGTTAAAATATTTTTTCTGTCACTATAATTTTGAGCAACAAAAAAAAATGGGATAGATATGAAAGTGCACATTTATAACACTACCGAAAAATGAACGACCGTTAAGTAATACTCTTCAGTTTAAGAAATTCCTCCGTTTATTAAATTTAAACCTCCTGTGATTATAGCCTTGTCATTAGAAATGGGTTAGTTTGATTTAACGTGCGTTTTTGTAGACTTCTGTTTTTTTAAATACATCAATGTGAATTTATTGTTGGGAAAAGAAATTGCCATTTTAGGTCCAGTAACCCATAGTTGGGAATATAAAAACTTAATGACCTTGGTTTATTTCTACTACTCCCTTAACTTGCTAAAATAGTAAAAAGGTAGTGTGATTAAAAACAATCACCTACAATCAAATGGAGTTCAAGGGAGCATCCATAACCAAGTAATATTTCCTAAATAAATGTATGTCATACGTGTCCACACACCATTTAATTTCCTTATCATGCCTTTTTTATTTAATTTCCCACTACATTTATAACAAGACGTTTTAGGAAGAAGGTATTATTGTTGAAAGAAAACCACCGAATTACCTGATAAGCTAATTACCTTCAACTCCTTCAAATAATTCACAAAACCTGACGAAAGTTTGGCTGCATTGATCATAAAGTCAACTTTGCAGTCACTTAAGACTTCATCAGAATGTTGTTTTAGCGGATCATTAATAGACGGGCCATTTTGTTCTTTACTGAATGGATTATTTCACATTTTGTTAAATTGAAGCTACAGGGTGAAATTCAGATTTTTCATATTATCATTATTTTTCCCAGCATTGTTGGGCGAATCCGCTATGGCCCAACAATACCTCTTCGACGCGCAACTCCTCACAAGAGACGATGGAGTTACCAATTTAAGGACCACCGCCATCCACAAAGACAGAGATGGGTTCCTTTGGCTAGGAACTGGATATGGGCTTAATCGTTACGACGGTTACACGTACAAGCATTACACGAAAGAAAAAAATGGCTTGTCGCAAAACGTGGAAATTAGTCGAATCAGCGAGGATGAAGCAGGAAACCTTTGGCTGTTTTATGTAAAGCCTGCTGTGAAAAACAACCAAGTAGATATTGTTGATGTATTTAATCCAAAAACAGAAACAGTAATCCCTCCCGAAGAATATTTTACAGTACCTGTTCCATTTAAAGAAACAGAACTAAATATTTCCAAAATCATTGACCCTAAACATCGACTTTGGTTAACCACTACAAAAGGGGAGCTATTTCTTTATACAGAAGGGCATTTCAAAAAAATATTTGAACAAAAAAATGCAATTTTTAATTGCCTGACGATTGATAGGCAGGACAACATTTGGTTAAGTTGGAATGAAGTGGTGGTTTGTATCAATCAGGCTGGTAAAATATTGGACAAATTCACTGTATCTCATCCCATATTTGGTATTTGGATGGGAGCAGATGAAACCCTTTGGTTGAAAGACAGATATCAGGCAGGCGAAAATTGGAATAGGGGTTCCGTGTGGTATAAAAAAAAAGGAACCGAAAAAATTGAGCCATTTAATTTTTTTGATGACCGTGGCATCATCAATTCGCGTGTATCGAATCACCAGGGTTTATATCGGGATCAAAAAGGCTATTGGTATTATTTAGTATATCAGGGAACATTTAATTTGTTCGATAATGAAGGTAAATGGATTCTTAGATTTGATTCCTTACTGGAAATAAACAAGATAATAAATATAACAAATCAATTGGAAGAGGAGCAATCCATCTGGTGGGGCTGCTCTATGGGGCTATTAAAAACAAGTAATAAAAAAAATCCTTTTCAGCTCATTCACAGTACAGAAGGACGTTTCTCAAATTGTAGAAGCATTACCGAAGATAAAGCTGGAAATATTTACTTTTTAAATCATGGAATCTTCAAGTGGACCCCTCAAAAGAGCAACATCACTAAATTGCCCTATGGTACTAGTGGAGATGCTTTAATTTATAAGGATAGCTTCTTATGGTCAGGGAATTTTAGTGAGACTGAAATAGGATTTCAAATTGATTTAGTTACTAATGAAGTTTTTAAATATTTAAATCCAAATAGCCCCTATGTCTTTTCGATGATTGAATCTGCTTTTCCAAATCGTTTTTTAGCCGGCACAGACCGTGGCTTAGAATATATAGATTACAAACTCAAACAAGTACTACCATTTGAAAAGTACAAGCCCAATCATCCGACTGATCACTTGCTTAAAAAAAGTGAAGTGAAATACCTTTATAAAAATCAATCGGGTATTTGGCTGGCCACCAATAATGGGATTTTTTTAGTTGATGAAAATCAGGGCATTCTTCAACATTTTAATGCGCCCGAAAGCTTGCCTTTCCTTCATATACGACATATTTATGAGGATAAACAAGGCATATTTTGGCTGGCAACCAAAGGAGGTGGGCTTATACAATGGCAACCTGACCTAAACGAGCCTTCTTCTTCAAAAAGCAAACAATTTACTTCTTCCGAGGGCTTATCTAATAATAATCTCTATGCTGTTTATGAAGATGAATACAACAGGTTATGGATACCCAGCGATAAGGGATTGATGTGCATGGACAAAACGACTCATCAGGTTAGGACTTATCTAACGGAGGATGGTCTTCCCCATAATGAATTCAACCAATCTTCGCATTTCAAAGCAAAAGATGGCACCCTTTATTTTGGTGGTTTGGGTGGATTGATTTCTTTTCATCCTGATGATATTGGCCTGGAATTAGAGGACAAGACCCCGCTTGAAATTACAGCCTTTTTTTTGCTGGAAGGAGAAGCTGAAACGATGACCGATAAAACTAAACTACTTCGAGAAACCCATGAAATTATCATGAAACCAACCGATAAGCTATTTGAATTACAATTCGGACTTTTGGATTATCAATCGCCTGAAAAACATTCTTATGCTTACCAAATCGAAGGTTACACTAATTATTGGCAACAGATTAATCAAAATTTTATTCGAATCACGAATTTGCCGTATGGCGATTATATCTTGAGAATAAAGGGTAAACACATCAACAGGAATTGGTCGGAAAAAGAATTGGAATTCAATGTCCGAGTCTTGAAACCCTTTTATTTGGAGTGGTGGTTTATCGCCATTTTGGCAATGGCAGCGATTGGGATGGCGATTGCAATTGTAAAAAGAAGAGAAATAGCTTTTCAAAAAGACAAACAACGACTCGAAGAAGAAGTACAAAAACGCACATTGACCATTCAACAGCAAGCGGAAGAACTGAAAGTATTGGACAAAGCTAAAACTCGATTTTTCTCCAATGTCACTCATGAATTTCGAACACCACTTACGCTCATTATTGGTCCTTTAGAACAAGTTATTACTGAACAACCACCTCCAACCATTTTCAGAAGAAGATTGAACGGGATTCTCAAGAATGCCCGTCACCTCTTGACCCTCATTAATCAAATGCTCGACCTTTCTAAAATCGAAAGTGGGCGCATGAGGACGGAAATAACAAGAGGAGATATTATCATTTATACAGAAGAATTAACCAAGCGATTTGAACCACTGGCTTATAAAAAAGAATTGCGATTGACTTTCATAGCAGGTCAGGAAAATTGGGAGACGCATTTTGATAAAGACAAATGGGACAAAATTGTATATAACTTGCTTGCCAATGCCATTAAATTTACAAAGCCGGGAGGGGACATTCAGTTAAGTTTAAAGCAATTGCAAAAAGAAGAGGTAGAATATATTCGTTTGGATGTCAAAGACTCTGGAATCGGAATTGAAAAAAAACAATTAGAACAAATTTTTAATCGATTTTATCAAGCGGACAATTCTTCTACACGTGTACAAGGCGGCACAGGTATTGGTTTGGCTTTGGTGAAAGAATTAGTGGAAATGCAGGGCGGCGAGATTTGGGTGACAAGCGAAGTGAAAAAAGGGACTTCTTTTGAAATTCATTTACCTGTTTTGAAAGCGAAAAATGTCAAACCTTTGATTTATGAACCCGTTCTGCCAACCATTCCTAGCCCAAGCACGGAACAGGCAGAATGGGCATCCACGATAAAAACACCTGCCTTGGACGAGGAGGAGAAACTGGAGTTGCTCCTTATAGATGACAATGAAGAAATACGGGAATATATCCGCTATTGCATGGATGCTTCAAAGTACAACATAACAGAGGCAATCAATGGTGAGGAAGGGATTCAAAAAGCATTAACCCTGATTCCCGATTTAATTATCTCGGACGTGATGATGCCCAAAAAGGATGGGTTTGAAGTCACCCAAGCCATTCGAAACAATGTCAGTACTTCGCATATTCCCTTGATTTTACTGACTGCCAAAGCCTCCCTGGAAAGCCGCCTGAAAGGCTTGCAACGGGGAGCAGATGCTTATTTGACCAAGCCGTTCAGTCCGAAGGAACTGGCTTTACGCATTCAAAAGCTGATAGAAATACGCCAATTATTACAGAAGCGGTATCGAAATAGTCTTGAAACTGCAAATAATGATCACTATCAACAAGAAGATGAGTTTATTGTAAATCTCCGGGAATACATTCTCCAAAACATTGACGAATCCAACCTTAATGGCGACCACATCGGCAAACACTTTGGCATGAGCCGTGTACATTTATACCGCAAACTTAAAGCGCTAACCAATGTTTCAATCGGTGAATTTGTCAAATCCATTCGTTTGAAAAAAGCCTTGGAATTAATTCGGGAAGGCAACCTGAATGTTTCTGAAATTGCCTGGCAAACCGGTTTTTCTTCTGTCAGTTATTTTTCCACTTCTTTTAAAAAAGCTTTTGGCAAAACCCCTTCCGAAATGTAAGCCGGATAATAATATCTGAAACAAAGCTGAAAAAAAACCTGCCCTGGGAAAATATCAGCACAAATTTCCATTTTCTTGAGAACGTCATTCAATTGATAATGAATGAATTATAAATATTTTTTTATTGATGTAACAGGAGTTGAAACATTTGTAACGAGAGTAAAAATAGTTTTAATGGTTCTTAAGGTTCTTTGCAGTACCGTTTCAAAATCAGTAACAAGCATGAACTTGAAAATCGAATAAGGTCTACAATTAAATTTTAAATTAAAAAACAATGAAAAAACAAAAAAAATCAGAAAAACTGGAAATTGAAGCTAACCCTGAAGCTAACCCATTTACTCCAATAGTAGAAAAAATGTACATAACGATCGGTAATGATCAAAGTGTGATTACCCCATTTGACGATACACAGGCTTTTGTTACGAGTGCATCGGACCCAGAAGCCACCTCGCCAAATAAATGGTATCCCGCTAATATTGTGGCCCGTTATGGTGAAAAAATCCCAGTCAAGGCTTTGTATGGTAACGAGTTGTACAAAAACGTATACGCAAATATTTACCGACCTGTGGGGAAAGACGACTTAGGCAGAAAAATAAAAGTGCCGCTTATCATATCGGTAACCGATTATAACAAAGATGTGGGGCCGGATGGTTATCTCTGGACCGGCCGCGGGCCAAAATTCCGCTCGGTTGGAACCAATTTGGGCGACCTGACCGTAAGCAGCGAGGCAAACTTTGAAGCTGCCGACCCTGCCTATTGGCTGAAATATGGGTATGCGGTAGCCATATTGGATTCCCCGAGCCCGCATGCCAACAATAAAACCACGAAAGAAATTGTGGAAGAGATTGCGGAAGATCGCTATACCGGGCCATTTAGCCTGGATGTGGTTTCAGCGCTCGGCCAGGCTATTATCGAGCTTGCAAATGAGGATTGGTGCAACGGTCATGTCGGTCTGCAGGGGGTCTCTTATCTGGGCATCATGCAATGGCATATCGCCAGATGGTTTGCGGATAATGCAGAATCGGGATCACTAAGTAATGATGATGCCAGTTTGTTTAAGGCAATCAATGTTTGGGAAGGGCTTTCAGACTACGAACACAATGTCGCATACCACGGCGCGATTCCGGAAACATCGTTTATATACGACTGGTTAGGGATGAAGAATCGTAGCGGAGGCCATGGATTTTTACCATTCGGAACGCCTGTAAAATTTGGTGTAGAACCCTATGAGGACGAGTTGACTATGACTAATCATCGACCGGATTACGAATTTGAAAACTTTGACCTAAAACAAATTAAAGTGCCGGTATTGAACGTGGCAACCTGGAGCAATCAGGGGCTGCATTCGCGCGGAAATTTTATGGCGCATCGCATACTGTCCAACGAAGGGTCAAAGGTCTATGATAATAATCTTGGTTTATATTTCCACACACATGGCCTTGAAGAATGGTCAACATCTTCATCCGATGCAGCAAGGGATATTCAGCGCGGTTTTTTTAATCAATACCTGATGCCTAAAACACCTACTATTGATCCTGACGGATACTGGACAGCTGCTCCGCCAAAAGTAAGTATTGATGTGCTCAAAGGATATAATGAGGAAACAAAGAAGCTGGAGTATTGGACATTGAATGATGACAATGCGGATGAGGCCTTCGGAAGCACTGGCGTTGAACTCGCATGGCCGCTTAGGGGCGTGGAGGGAACTCCATTCTACCTGGATGGTACCAATCAATACGATGATGATCCTACTATATGCATGCTGCAGAAATACACTCCAATCAAACAAGATGTGCACAAAGAATATGTGTCCAACAATGTAAATGATGAGATCAAATTTCGATTTGATTTTGAAAATACCCAGCAGATAATCGGCCATCCGGTACTCACACTATACGCTCAAATCCCTCTGGAACAGGACGAGCCGTATATGTATAACTCGAAATGGGAATATAGTGAGAAACATGAAGATGGTACCGATCCCGGCGATGGTCGTTATCTGGAAGATAGAGCACACACACGCCAACCGGTTGACGATATGGACATATTTGTCGCGCTCAGGAAGATCGACGCCCAGGGAAATGTGGTCAGGTTTTGGAATCAGCTCGCTTTGGCAGACATATTTACACGAGGGTGGATAAGAGCAGGGTATAGAGAACTTGATGAGAAGTCATCTTATCCGGATTTTCCGGTGCTGGACTATACGGTTCGTCAGGCATTAGATCAAGGAACCATATATGAACTGCAAATCGAGTTGTTGCCGATCGCTGTTCAGTTCGAGCCGGGTGAAACGCTGGAATTGATTATCAAAGGCTCCTCCGTTATTGAAGAACCGCAGTTCCGACATTTAGAACTGGTCAATGTAGGCAAGCATAGAATTTACACCAGCGGTTCATCAGAATCAGACAAAAGAAGTCATTATAATAGTTGTTTAAGATTGCCGATAGTACGTTTAAGTGAACCTGGGGGAACCTCTGTATAATACTTCGGACGTTCATTCCTCCTTACGATTGTCAAGCTGGCCATTGGTTCGGGCCAGCTTGACCAGTAATTTATAAAATTCACAAACCATGCCTTTGGCCCATAAGAAAGTTGCGGACACGGTCCAATCCATATTCATCCAGCATTTCCATATCGCACCTGAGCATTTTGATTGGGAAAAACCTCTGGAAGAACTTCATGTGGATTTTAAAATACTGGCGAACCTGGTGTATTTGGAGCAATTGATAGAAAAGGAATTTGTTGAAAAAATTCCATTGCTCGAAAATATTAGTACGGCTTTTCATACGCCGAAAGATATTGTTGAATTGATAATTAATGAGTTGTGAATGAATCTTTCTCATATATTACACACAAACATGCAATTGTAAAATCTGTTCAAGTAAAAATGTGACTACATGAAGAATTTTGCAGTCCAAATAATAACTTCCATACCCTGCTTAAAAATAATTTAGTACAAGAAACTGTTTCCGCCTTAGCTCAGCAAAGCCAAGAACAGTTACTACTTACTTTTAAAAATCGAAAAATTATGTATTACTATATAATGGGGAGGTATATGGTGATAAAGATGAGATTTTTGGTATTTCCGAGTATAAAAGTGATGCTCATTTTGTCCTTGAAATAATCGAAAGGGATGGGATTTACAACTTCTTGAATCACGTTTTATAAATAAAATTCACAAAACACATGAAAATATTAATTATTAATAGCAAAGAACATTGGATTCATGGTTGGTTCACTTCACCATCTGATCTCAGCGCTACTGTAGAAGTGCTACAAAAAGCAGGCATTGAAGTGATGACTACTGAAGTAGAAACTGTTGCACAACTGGAAAAAACACTGAATGGGGTTTCTTTCGATACTTTGATTTGGTCAAATGCCTATTTTGTCAATGGCGGAAAAGATAAAGTCGTTTGGTTAAATGAATTTATTGAAGAGCGCAATTTACCTTTTGTCGGTTCCGATTCTCAAACCCTTCAATGCCTTTTGAAAAAAGAACGCTGTCAGACCAAATTAAAAGAACACAATTTACCTATTCCTTCTTTCTTCGTTATCACGAGGGAAAATGTGTTGAAAATTAATGATTTAATAGACGAAAGCAACATTGAATTTCCGATGGTTTTAAAACCGACTGCCGAGTCCGGTAGTCTTGGAGTTTATCTGGCGAGAAATCTACAGGAAGCGAAGGAATATGCCTTTCAAATTTTAAAAGATTTTCCACAGAGCGATGTTATTATTGAGGAGTTTTTACCAAGTGACGATATTACTTGTGGCTATTTGCAACTGGGGGATGAAATTCTACTTTTACCTACCTCCTACATTGTCAAAAGTGTATCCGGCAAAAATAATATTCTCAGTCGCAAAGAACGTCTTCGCTCATGGGATGACATGGATAAAATTCAGCCTTATGTGACAGCCCCATCTATTATAAATCAACTAAAAACTAAAATACCTCATGTAGTCAAAGCCCTTAATGTGCAAGGTATTACTCGAATTGATGGAAGATTGGATAAAAAGGGCGTGTTGCGCTTTTTCGATGTCAATGGCTTGCCGGCTTTATGCTTTCCCGATGGTGTGATAGTCAAGCAATGTTTTACCTGTTTTCCGAATTACAGTCAAATGGAAGTTTTTGAAGGATTGATTCACACAATAGTATATCATGCGCTATGGACATACAATTTGGAAGTACCGGAAGCTATGCAAAAGCACAATCTTTTTACGATGAAAAGTGACATTGTTATCAGAAGCAAAATAGCGGGGCAGAAGACTTCAAAAAAAGCTTTGATAACTCAATAATTCCAAGAAGATATTTAGATAGAGTGAGGATGATTGTGAAATATCACCTCACGAAAAAGGCATGGAAAAAGAAACAGGATTTCTATTAACCTGCCCATTCTTTAGACAGACTCTTTATGACAAACACTTAAAATATTTATGATGACCAAACAACTCACGTACAATCACAATTTGGTATTTGAAAATCTATTACCCATAAAATACCAAAATAACATCCTCAATGCAATCGGAAATACTCCTTTGATAAAAATGAACCGGCTCAATAAAGGCTTGCTTCCCCTGATGCTGGGCAAGATGGAATTCCTCAATCCCGGAGGTAGTAGCAAAGACCGAATTGGCATCAGAATGATTGAGGCGGCAGAGCGATTGGGATTATTACAACCCGGTGGAACGATTATAGAACCAACTTCCGGAAACACGGGCATCGGTTTGGCACAAGCAGCGGTAGTGAAAGGCTACAAAGTCGTTTTCACGATGAACAGCAAAGTCTGCAAAGAAAAACGAAATATTCTCAAAGGCTATGGGGCAAAAATAGTCGTTTGCCCATGTGGTGTTGAGCCTGTTGACCCGAGAAGTTATTACAAAGTGGCAGAGCACCTGACTGAAGAAATTCCAAATTCTTTTTGCCCCAACCAATATGCCAACCAAAATAATCCCCTCGCACATTATGAAACAACTGCTCCCGAAATTTGGCGAGATACTGCGGGGCGAATCACCCATTTCATCGCAGGCATGGGTACGGGTGGAACGATTACTGGAGTTGCAAAATACCTGAAAGAACGAAATCCAAATATCAAAATAATCGGCATTGATGCCAAAGGCTCTATTTATCGACATCTCTACGACGGCACAGTCGGCAAGGCAGAAGGATACAAAATCGAAGGCATCGGTCAGGACTTTTTGCCGGATACGATAGATTTGGATTTGATTGATGAAGTCATCACCATAACCGATAAAGAGGCGTATGGAATGGCACGACAAGCTGCAAAAAAGGAGGCTTGGATGGTGGGTTCTTCGGCAGGTGCGGTCATTGCCGGAGCTTTGAAAGTAGGGAAAGGGCTATCTGAAAAAGCAGTAGTTGTTATGCTGTTGCCTGATTCAGGTAAGAATTATTTGAGTACGGTTTTTAATGACGATTGGATGCAGGAAAATGAATTGATTTAAATTACTTAATTGGAGTTACGGGTTAGGGGATTAATTGTTTTTTATGAAAAAATGGTCGAAAACAATGTGCTCTTAGTAATTCTTGTGAAAACCCGCAACTCGTAACCCTCAACAAGAAAATTACAATAATGGATACTTTAATTAAAGAAACCTTATCAGCATTTCGACAACGAGACGCAATAAACATTACCGATGGTTTTTTTCAGGAAAAAGATATTTTCAATGAAATGTTGCTGGAATGTATCGGCAAAAACCTGAATGGAACTGAAAAAATGCAATACCAAAAATGCCGAAAAACCATCAATCGGGGCTTGGAATTAGGCAGAGCCAAAAAATTGGAAGCTGCACTTGAACAATTCAAAAAAATTGAACTCATTCTTTGCAAGTCTTCCGTCTCTCTTCAATGCAAATTGCTCATTGCTGCTTTTTACTGCTCCGGTTTGGCTTATTTGAGATTAAAAGAATCCAAACAGGAAGAAGCGGTTTCATTGAGTTTGCAAGCCCTTGCCATTAACAATTATCTCATTCAGGAGCACGGGTATGATATTTTGGAAATGCATCGGGTGCAACAAATCGTCAACTTAACCCGCATTCAAATTATAAGCGGTCAAAAAGAAGATGCTTTTCATTTGTTATTTGCTTTGCTTCGATGCTTTGAAAATCGTCCGGAATTCCCTGCCCCTTATCGTTTCAATACTTTAAATTTTCTAAAAGAAAAGTACGCATCGACGCTTTCTGTTCCTGCGGCAATTGGATTGAACAACCCATTTTTACAATTAGAAAAGATATACGATACGCCTATTACAAGATTTAAGAACAACCCTGATAGAGATGACCAAAGAGCCAATCAGAATCGTTTTTTGCTTGATTTTTCAGAGCTGTCTTTTGAGTTGATTGAAAGAATGCTCGACCAGATTATTGTCGAATTCATTCGGTTTACAAAAAGATTAAATCTTGCCCAAGTCAAAACCATTTTAAGTACTCAAGGCATTCGTTCTGTTGATGATTTAAGGTATTTAAAAATATACAAATCGGCGTACTTGTTTCTGGCGATAAAAATTCATGCGGCGAATGGCGAGCATGAGGTTTTCTTAAAGCTATTGAAATCCTTTTGTAAAAAAGCTGCTTTTCAACCCATCTGGAAGGCTGTCGTTTTGGATTTTTATGGTTTTTGTGAGTCCTCCGGTCGGGTCAGTGCGGATGTGAAAGACCAAATTTATCGAGCGGTTAGTGCTAATTGAACAGGCTTTGGTTAATCACCAGTAACTCAAAAATGGCTTAAGTCTTTATCTTCATTCACCCTTAAAAAGAGAAATTTATGATAGAATCTAATGATTCCTACAAAGTATTCTCTCTGTTTTACGATTCATATATAGGCGATTGGTTTAGTGACGACTTCCAATTTTATAGATTTTTCTGTAAGCCGGAGCAAAAAATAATGGAAATCGGTTGTGGAACTGGGCGGATATTAGCGTTTTTTTTGAAACACAATTATCAATTAACCGGTGTTGATATATCTGATGAAATGATAAATATAGCAAACGATAAATTAAGAACCTAGATTGATAAAAATAACTTATCTTTAATTAAACATAATTTTTCCCATGGAGCTCTCCCAGAGCAGTTTGATCGAATACTTGTAACCTATTTTACCTTTAATCATATCTTTAACAATCCTGTAACTTTTTTAAAAAACATCTATAACTCGCTTGAAAATAATGGATTATTACTAATGGATTTGTTTCATCCAACCCTTTTTATTGATAAATCAACCGATAATAAATGGATTGAGAGGAAGTTTATCAGGAATAACACCTTGTTCGAGGTTAAAGATAAACGGCATATGATTGGCGATGATGTTGAGCACAGAGAACTCCATCTGATCGTAAATAATGATGTTAATAAATTAAAATGGTTGGAAGATAGGAAATATTATGCCCCCCAAGTATTGAAAAACCATTTAACAGCCGCAGGATTTAAGGATATTCAGTTTGCATTGAATTATTCTTTTCAAGATCTCAAGGACTCAATTAATGAAAGTAAACTATATGAAAATTATATTGTGAAAGCAAGAAAAGATTAAAGGAAACCTTAGTAAGAGTCCTGTTCTTGCCTGAAACGGGCAAGAATTATTTGAATACCATTTTTAACAATTTATCAAGCATAATGTACCATCACCATTCTTTAGCATTATTGAAAAATAAAGAAACGACTATTTCTGAAGTGGTAAAAAAAGCAATACACGAAAGACTCCTTTCGAATCAAACCCCCGCTGCCATATTTTTTGACTTATCAAAATACCAGCAAAAGCTCTCCGAATTATCGGAAGCGTTTCCGGCACCGACGTTAAATGCTATGGCCGTAAAGACCAATCCTCTTATCAAAATGCTCAAAGTTGCAGCAAAAATGGGGTTTGGGGCAGAGTGTGCGTCTTTCAGTGAATTGATTATCGCCAAAAAAGCAGGTTTTCGTCCTGAAAGCATTGTATTTGATTCCCCTGTCAAAACGGAAGATGAAATCAGATATGCCCTAAATGAAAAAATTTATATCAATGCCGATAATATCCAGGAATTGGAGTTGATTTGCCGGTTGATAAAAAACGGACAACCTTACAGAAAAGGTTTTATTGGATTGAGAATCAATCCCGAACTTCCTTTAAACGAATATAACAAATCGTTTTCAGAGGAAGAGAAAAGAAATATAACGGGGATGAGTTCTTCCAAATTTGGGGTTCTCATTGAGCAAGCCCATCAACTGTTAACTCAAAATAGAGAATTTTCGGAAGTGCTAACCGGATTACATGTACACATTGGCTCTCAAAAAAGCCCAATCAAAATGCTTATCAATGGCATTAAAAAAGTCGTTAAGTTGGCGGAATATCTTAACCTTCATTATAATTACCAAATTCGCACTTTTGACATTGGAGGAGGTTTACCTGTCCGATATACGGATGCTGATGGGGCGATAAGCTTCAAAGCATTTGCAGATTTGTTGTATTCCGAAGTGCCCATGTTGAGAAATTATAAAGTTATTACAGAGTTTGGGCGGTCTGTTTTTGCAAACTCAGGCTGGGCAGCAAGCAAAGTAGAATACACAAAAACAGTCAGAGACGAACAGGATAATGAGATAAAAATCGCACTCACGCATATAGGTCGAAACATGTTTACACGCTACCATGAAATTATCCTTTTAAATCCTGATGGCAGCACAAAAAAGGGACATTTCATTGACCAAACCATTGGTGGCCCTTTGTGTTTTTCCGGGGATTTGATCGGGAAAAACCGTAGTCTGCCACTTATCGAACCAAATGATATAATTATTATAAAAGATGTAGGAGCTTATACTTTCAGCGAATGGTCTTTCAACGCCAACCGCAGGTTTCCACCAATATTTGGGTACGATGAAGATTTGAATATTTCGGTTCTTCACAAAGGGCAATCCACAGAAGAGGTTGCTTCTTTTTGGGAATAAAGAAACTGAAATATAATAGAAAAATGCTGACTAAATTCAGCAGAAAGGTTATTCCAAACAAATGAACGTGAACTGATTACCGGCGATCAAGAAATTGATGAAAGTTCAAACAAAAAAATTACGCACGTTGCCATGTTAGACAAATTTCATTTTCATTATGACCTAAAACAATTCAAAAGAGAAATTGAGCAAGAGGCAAAAAAAGAAAAAAGAGGTAAAAATTTTCTAAGTTGGTTAGTCTTAATACTAATTGGTTGTATCCTATTCACTTTAATTGTGCTAACTTTTTCACTTTAATAATTCGCTGACAACTATGAAAACAGCATTTTTCGACTCAGGCATTTGGGGCTTTACTGTTTCCAAAGAAGCCTTTCGCCTTTTCCCAAATGAGGATTATATTTATTTCGCCGACCCTGACAATGCCCTTATGGGACTCGCCCACAACACGAAGTAGAGGCACTAATCTTTGATGCTGTTGATTTTTTAGCTGGCAAAAATATTGATACTTTGGTGCTTGCCTGCCTGTGATTTTGAAAATTAAATGGCGTCACGTTGTTCATTTAAGCTTTTCCAATAACTAAACAATCTCTGGCAGCTTCTACTAATTCTTTATTAATCTGTGTTAAATTATTGATTTTTTGCAGCTTGGTGATTTGAGTAAATAATTGTTTTGGATGCTTCCACATCAGAGGATTGGTTTTGATCGAGTGTTAAGCCGAGGTGTTTCCAGTGTTGTTCAAAAATGAATTCCATTTCATCATAGTTTAGGTAATGGTATTCATGGGCAAACCCCATTCTGGATTATAGTTGCGGATACCGTGATAGTCGTTTTCCATTCCGGGCATTCCAATCAAAATTGATCCAAAACCATACTCATCGTACATGTGTCGCAATTGCTCTAATGATTGATAAATCGTAACTACACAGCCACTTTGGTGGCTATTAACCAAAGAGTTACACAATTGATTTAGTTTCATATAAGAAATGTAAATACATAAAATGCTGAAATTCAATGATTGTTTTAAAACTAAATTCTGGAAA
>Ga0256847_1000381_pt1 | contig 29143 bp, 24 predicted proteins | sample TeddybearmetaG_FD_189099 | JGI IMG/M metagenome (GOLD analysis project Ga0256847, IMG submission 189099) | Hydrothermal vent microbial communities from East Pacific Rise, Pacific Ocean - Teddybear | ecosystem: Environmental > Aquatic > Marine > Hydrothermal vents | place: Pacific Ocean: East...
TCGAACGTCATACACAAGCCTATTTATTAAATGATCTTAATGAATATATTCAACCTCTTTTATTACGTGCTGATAAAATGGGAATGAGACAATCAGTTGAAATGAGAACCCCATTTCTTGATCTAGAAATGATCACCTTTGCATTGAATTTACCGCTTAAATATAAACTATCAATGACTAAAGGAAAGAAAATTGTTAAGCAAGTTGCAAAAAGGTATCTTCCCGCTAAAATTATAAATAGAAAAAAAGCAGGTTTTGCTTTTCCATTTATTGATAAATGTATGGTCAATATTTATGAATCACCAGAACGTAATTATGTTCTTTATAGTAGGAATATATTAAAAAAATTCTCCTCAAAATAATTAATTTTATAATGGTAATTAAAATATGAATTTAAATGAAATAGAAAAACATTGGAAACATTGGGCTGAAGAGTTTAAACTTGACATTAGGGCGACAACCAAGACTCCAACAATAAAAAAACTAGAAATATCAGCACTTTATAGAGCATTTAAAAAAACACCCTATTTTTCACAAAAAGGGTGTAAGGTACTTGAAGTGGGATGTGGTAATGGTCATAATTGCTTTAGTTTATTTGAATTAATGCCTAATATAATATTTACTGGTGTTGATTTTATATCCGAAATGATTGACAGTGCGAATGAAATAAAAAATTCAACTCCAAACTTTAAATCTATGAATTTTTTTGAGGGAAATATTTTAAAATTAGATCAAAACCCTAATTTAGAAGATAAATACGCCATTATATTTACTAATCGCTGTCTAATCAATTTAAACACCCATGATTTACAAATTACAGCATTAGAACAATTACAGAATAAGGTCTCCGATGGAGGATATATTATCCTAATAGAAAATATAGAGCAAAATTATTCTAATCAAAATAAACTGAGAACATCTGTTGGTTTAGAGGAAAGAACACCAGATAAATTTAATCTTTTTATTGATGAACCTAGCTTTGTTAAGCATGCCGAGCAAAAGTTTGATCTTCTGTATATGGAAAACTTTGCTAGCCTTCATGACATTATTTTGTATATATTAGTACCTATGATTAATGATGGCAATGTAGACTATGAACATCCTATGGTTTCTGCTGCAACAAAATTATTATTGTCTAATCCAGAAGAGTTATGTAATTCATTTGGAAATTTTGGTCAAAATCGACTTTACGTTTTCAAAAAAAGAGTTTTGTAATGAATGATAAGCCCCTTTTTATATTTGATTTTGATGGTGTCATTGTGGATTCAATTGACGCATTATATCATATTTACATGGATTTTTTAAGCGAAGTGGGAGTTAAAGGTAATTCAGAAGAATTCAATTTACTAAATGGTCCAAAACTTTCAGAGATAGTTTTTTTTCTCAAAGAAAAATATGCCATACAAAAAAGTCAAGATGAATTATTTGATATCTATATGGAAAAAATATCTTCAATTTATGAAAATATAAAACTCAATGAAGGTATTAAAGATATATTAAAATTATTAAGTAATAAAAATATTAAAATTGCATTAGCAAGCTCCTCAAATAAAAAAGAAATTGAGTCTGTTTTAAATAAAAATCAATTAAAAGAATATTTTGATTTTATTATTACTGGAGATGATGTAGATGAATCTAAACCGTCTCCTAAAATATATAATGCTGTAAAGAAAAAATATCCTAAACATAAATATTATGTCATTGAAGACTCAAAAAATGGCATAAAATCAGCAATAAGTGCGGGAATGGAAACTATATTATATAACCCTCAACAAAAAGAAATTAATATAGAAGTAACTTATGAAATTTGTTTTCTAAAGCAAATAAAAAAAATTGTAACCGAAATTGAGTTAAATTGCTTTACTGTTGCTAAAGCCAAGGAAATCACTTTAAAAGTTATTTCGTATGAACCTAATATTAATACTCAACAAAAAAATACAATTAATAAATTATGGAATGATGAGCTAACACGAAAACAACTGTTTAATGGCAAAATTGTAAGCTATAAATCTCATAAAAAAACAAGTAATACTTTAATTATAGAATGTTTTATAACTCAATATAAATATTTTTTTGCTCAATTAAAAAATTCCGAATTAAATTTAGAAATAATCCCTATAGGAGTTAGTGGAATTATTATAGATAAAGAGAATAATACACTTCTTGCTATTCGACATAATGTCACAGAATATGAAGGATTTTATGAATTTTTGCCTGCGGGAAGTATTGATTCATCTAAAAGAAACAATACCGATATTTTATTTAAAGAACAACTTATTACCGAATTCAAAGAAGAAACTAAAATAACAAAAGATTGTATCCATAAAATAGAGCCCTGTTGCTTAATCTTTGATAAAAATCATAAAGTATATGATATTTGCTCCAAAATTTATATTAAAGGTCTTATAAGTGATTTACTAGAATCTGAAGAAAACGAAGAATATAGAAATATTAAAATAATCAATATATCAAATTATCATAATAAAATTAAAGAAAATAGTTTTGTTCCTACTTCAGTTGTTATTTTTAATAATATTTAAATAATAATTAGTAAGCCATTTTGCATTGCTTTTTGTGTCATATTCTTTTTTTATAATTACTTCAGAGTGGTTTAAACGTTTTTCTTTTTGGTGCGATAGAATCGCTTTTGCCCAAATTTTAGAATCTATATCTAAAGAGAGTGTTGTTATCAAATCGGTTATTTGAACTTCTTGAGGAATAATATCAGATGCCACACAAGGTAAACCAACGGATTGAGCTTCTAAAAGTGAAATACAAAAACCTTCAAAAAAAGAAGGGATAATAAAAACATCCATTGCCTGAAGTAGGTCAGAAACATGACTACTGGCACCTGTAAAGATAATATAGTCAAATATTTTTAATGTTTTTGCTTTATCTTTTATTTCATCTATGGTTGGACCATCACCTACAAGTATTAACCTAGATTCAGGTAAAATATGATGTACTTCTTTAAATATATCAATGATCTTCCAATGATTTTTTTGGTAAGTAAAGCGTCCTGTATGTCCTAAAACAAAGCATTTTTCTATTTGTAATGACGCTCTCATTAATTGTCTTTTTTCAATGGAAAAATGGAATTGTTCCGTATCTATTGTATTTTTTAATACCGTAAAAGGTTTTTTATCTTTAGTAAAATAATACATTCCTGCTTGTTGAGATGCCGCAAAAAAATGCGTACTGAGTCTATTATTTAATCTTAGCAATATTTCTGAGAGCGCAATAAAGTTATTACCATCAAAACTATCTGTATGGGAATGTGATATTCGACATAATATTCCAAACTTTCGAGCATAATACAAAATGGGAGCTGCTCGAGTAACAGTATGAGAGTGTAAAACAGCATATTCCTTTGCATATTTTTTTAAAAAGTTTTTTATTTCATAAATATAACGAAAAACATTCTTTTTATTAAAAGGAGTGAGCTGGTGAACCCGCCCTCCATTTTTGACAATTTCATCAAAATCAGGCAGCCATTCTTTGGTTTCAACAAGAAAATCAAATTGAATGAGAGATTTGTCTATGTCTTGATATAGACTCATTATAAGTGACTCTATCCCACCGATACCGTATCCTGGTATAGAATGAAGAATGCGAATTGGTTTATGTTCTTTTTTCATTTTCTTTATTACATTTTAAATAAAATTTTTGTAACCATATTGACATCTCTTTTATATCATACCCTTGTTTTTTTATTTTCAGATAAAATTTATCCCGCTCTTTTTTAATTTTTTTATATTTTTGAATATGTAAAGCCCAATGATCAGATCCGCTGTCAAGAGAGAGATATTTAAGTAATGGTGTTACTTTCACTTCAGAAGGTAAAGTATCGGATACCAAACAGTTTAATCCTGAAGTCTGTGCTTCTATAGCGACAATACCAAGACCTTCATTTATTGAAGGAAAAACAAAAATATCTATCGCACAAAGAAGCTTGTCAACATCCTCTCGGTTACCAAGAAAGATAACCGAATCATGAAGCCCTCTATTTTGAACTTTCTTTTTAATAGTAGATAATAAAGGACCATCTCCAACTAACAACAGTCGCGCATCTTTTTCTTTTTTTATTAAATTTTCATGGATATTTATTAAGAAATTATGATTTTTAATTTCATTAAAACGCCCCACATGACCCACTACATATTTATTTTTTAAATTTAACTTATTTCTATATTGTTTTCGGGAAGCTTCAGAGAATTGATATTTTTCAAGTTCTATGGCATTTTTAAAAATAATTGCTTGATCTGAATATTTTCCAAAACCCCATTTAGCCGCATCTTGTGAACAAGAAAAGTAGTGTGTAATCGCATTTTGTCCAAAGAATTTAGCTAATATTGATAGGGGGGTTTTTATTTTATTTGCTGCAAGAGTTGTATGGCTATGTGCTATCCGAGTTTTTATTTTTGGAGATTTTATAATATTTAAAATCATACCACTAAAGGTATTCATATGTGAATGTACGATTGTATGTTCAGGGTGTTTTGTAAAAAAACAAGTGAGTTGTTTTTTGTATTGAAATATGCCTTTAAGGCTAAAAGGACTGATTACAGAATAAATCTTACCCCCCAGTAATTTAATTTCATCATCAAAAAAACCTTTTTGGGTGCTATGTGTTAGAAAGTCAAATTGAATCATTGATTTATCAATATTACGATAAATATTCATAAGGAGTGTTTCGACTCCTCCTTGATCCATAACACCAACTATATGCAATATTCTGATTGCTTTTTTCATTGAATTTTAATATTTTTTGTTGAGATATATTAAAGGAATATAATGTGCGCAGTAGAACACGCCATACTTCAAATGTCAAATTATGGTATTATTTATTCTTAGATTTTTATAAATATATAGGATAACAGGTGTTAATTTTTTGGTTAATGTTTATCACTGTCGCTAGTATGACATTATTTATTGACTCGAATCGTCAATTGAATCGAATTCCATGGATTATCATAGGATTAGCTTTTATTTTTCTTATGGGATTTAGGTATGAAGTTGGAGGGGATTGGGGAAATTATCTACGCCATTATGAAAAGTCTACAATGGTACCTCTTTCCTATGCTATAAGTCACTATGGTGAGCCAGCGCATCAGTTTCTAGACTGGCTAATGGCAAGTTGGGATTTCGGCGTTTATGGAACTAATGTAATTTATTCCACTTTATTTATGATTGGTTTGATCAAGTTTAGTCGAGCTCAAATTTATCCATGGTTGACGATGACAGTCGCAGTACCGTATTTAATTATTGTTGTAGGAATGGGGTACTCTCGACAAGCCGTCGCCATTGGCTTATTTTTATTGGCTGTGAATTATCTTCAGAAAGGAAAGTTTAAACTTTATGTCGCATTGATTTTTTTTGCCGCACTTTTTCATAAAACCGCTATACTTCTACTTCCTTTGGGGATATTTTTGTATGGTAGCAAGGGTATTGTATTACGAGTTTTTATGGTTATTATTATTGCTTATGGTGCTTGGGATCTTCTATTTGCAAGTCATCAAGAAGATTTGTGGAAAAGTTACGTTGAAGCAAAATTACAAGCTGAAGGAGCTAAAATTCGAGTCTTAATGAATTTTATTCCGAGTGTTTTATTATTGTTGTATCGAAAAGAATGGCAGAAAAATTTTGTTGATTATTCTTTTTGGTTTTGGATAGCCATTGGATCGATTCTTAGTCTAGGTTTAGTTAATTTTGCTTCTATGGCAGTGGATCGCGTTGCTCTCTATTTTATTCCGATTCAGTTAGTCGTATTTTCACGATTACCTTTCTTGGCTAGAAAAGAAATACCGCCGAACTTCGTTAAAATAATGATTATATTAGGATATGCACTGGTACTTTTTATTTGGTTAAATTTTGCCCATCACGCTAGATTCTGGCTTCCTTATCAAAATATTATTTTTCAATAATATTTTTCTGTATCCTTGACGATAATTTGTTATACTTATAATTTTTATGATTAATTGTTAAAGTCATTTAGGGGCGTATGTAGTGGGTAACAAACATAATAATATATTTAAAAGAGATAGCATTTTATATGTTTATTTATTTTTAGATGTCATTATTACAGCAAGTGTTTTCAGTTTATTGGTGTTGTATCACCATCATAATATTCCCTTGCATTATAAAATTTTTATTATCTTATTTGTTAGTAGTTTAATTATTACTTACAGTCAAAGTGATATTTATAATATTAATGCCAATCTAACTTTAAAGTGTATGAAACGCATCAAAGCTTTAATTTCTGCTATTTTTATTATCTTATTAATTGGTTTTTTTACTAAAACATCAACTCTTTATTCAAGAAAAATTATTTTAATTGGGTTTGTTAGCTCTTATATTATGCAAGTCATCTTCCATTTATTTATTTTGCGTTTTAGGCTCTATTTTAATAAAAATAAATGTTCGTTTAATGCTTTAGTGATTGGTACAGGTAAAACAACTGACTATCTTTGTCATAAAATTAATAATAATGTATGGTCCCGACAAAATATTATTGGCATATTAACAGATGACTTAACAAGTCAAACCGAAAATAACGATAACAAAGTGCCCATATTAGGGGATATAAATGATATTATAAAAATAACTGAAGAATATAATATTAGATCTGTTTATATTTCAATTCCATTACAAACCAATGAAGTCGTGGAATATACATATGAAAAATTATTAGATTATAATGTAAATATTTATTGGGTTCCTAATTTATTTTCAATGAAATTAATTAATCATCATGTGACTGAAGTTTCAAATATTCCTGTGATTGTTTTATCAGAAACACCTTTAACAGGAATTAATTATTATTTAAAATACTTTGAAGATAAATTATTAAGTTTAACTGCGATTATTCTTTTATTCCCTTTTTTAGCAATCATTGCAATAATCATTAAAATAGATTCTAAAGGTCCGATTATTTATAAACAATGTCGTACAGGTTGGGATGGTAAAGAATTTTTTATTTATAAATTTCGCAGTATGAAAATTAATTGTTGTGATTTTGAAACAGATAAAATTGATCAAGCCACTGAAGATGATCATCGTTTTACCCGTTTAGGTAAATTTTTAAGAAGAACCAGTATTGATGAATTACCACAAATATTTAATGTTATAAAAGGAGAAATGTCAATTGTGGGTCCTCGTCCTCATGCAGTGGCACATAATGTTAAATATGCCAAGAAAATAGATGCTTATTTAGCAAGACATCGAATGCGTCCAGGAATTACAGGATTAGCTCAGGTCCGAGGATATCGGGGTGAAACAAAAACATTAATTGATATGGAACAACGGATTAATAGTGACATTGAGTATATTAATAATTGGAGTATATTTTTTGATATCTCTATTATTATTAGAACAATTTTCATTCTATTTAAACATAAAGCGTATTAAAAATATGAACCAAAAAATCATTTTAATCATAATTAATACCTCATGGAATATTTATAATTTTAGATTAGGTCTTATAAATGCTTTACAACAAGAAGGATATAAAATTATAGCCCTTGCGCCAAAAGATGATTATTCAAATAAATTAGAACAATTTGATATTGAGTTCCATGATATAAAAATTAATAATAAAGGCACTAATCCAATAGAAGATATAAAACTTATTTGGGATTTTTATCAGTTTTATAAAAAACTATCTCCTGATGTTATTCTCACATATACAATAAAACCAACAATTTATGGTTCAATTGCGGCAAAAATACGCAATATTCCGACGATTAATAATATATCTGGTTTAGGGGCTGTTTTTTTAAATGATAATTTATCATCAAAAATAGGACGTTTATTACATAAAATTGCATTATACAAATCAGATACGGTCTTTTTTCAAAATCCTCAAGATAAAAAATTATTTATTGATTCTAAATTTACAATAGAACAACAAGCTGAACTTTTACCAGGTTCAGGGATTAATACGGAATATTTTAAACCTGAAAAAATTATAAAAAAGACGGTAAATTTTACTTTTTTATGTGTTGCTCGATTGGTTGGAAATAAAGGAATTAAAGAATATGAAAGTGCCGCAAAAAAACTTAAAAAACAATATCCAAAAATTGTATTTCAAATTTTAGGGGCATATTATCCAAATAACCCAACGGCACTAAGTTTAGAAGAAATTGCACAATGGAAAGGGGGAGAGGTTATTGATTATCTTGGTACCAATGATAATGTGCGGGCTATTATGCTACAAGCAGATTGTATTGTTTTACCTTCTTATCGTGAGGGCTTATCTCATGTTTTACTTGAAGCTGCAAGTTTAGAAAAACCGATTATAACAACCAATGTACCTGGTTGTATGGAAGTCGTTGATGAGGGTATTAATGGTTATCTTTGTCAAGTTAAAGACGTTGATTCTTTAGTGCAAAAAATGAAAAAAATCTTTTTATTAGATGAAGAAAAACGAAATATAATGGGTAAAAATGGTAGAAAAAAAATAAAAGCTGAATTTGATGAACGTATTGTTATACAAAAATATATTGCTGCCATTGATAAATGTTTAACGCCTAGCCACAACCCAACTTAATGCTAAAAATAAAACAAATAAAGCGGCATTGGCGGGAATTTGTAGATTAAAATCAGCAGTTGAATGAATCATAATTGCCATAATTCCCATAGCAGATGAAAAAGCAATGCCTTTTCGTAATCTTGAAGGGTGTTTTTTTATGGTAATTAAAGCATTAGAAAAAGCCAAGATAACAATAATCATTAATAAACTAAGACCAATAACACCGTATTCTACTAAAAATTCAAGATAATCATTATGCACATGATCATAAAAACCATAATAAGGCGGGCTTTGATATTGGATAAAAATATTAGCATAAGTTCCCCCGCCTGTCCCCGTTAAAGGAAAATCCATAATTATTTTTCTGGTGTCTTTATATGCTTCATCTCGGGTTTCATTGACTATTTGAATTGATTTATGCAAAGGATTATTTGATTTTTGAGGTATATCTTGAATGATCACTTCAATTTGTTCAATTTGTTCAATTATTTTTTCTAAACCAAACCAAGTACCAACAATTAAAACATCAATTAATATTAGACTAATAAATAAATAGATAACACTCCGAGGCGGATTTTTAACTAAAAAAAGATAGATAATTCCCATTATTGAGAAACTTGCAAAAAAAGCGCTATTCCCCATGCGAGAATGGGTTAAAACAAGTGCAATAACCATTAAAACCAAGGCGATGCGTAATTTAATTTTAGAACCCAATAGTGTATGAATTAAACGCCTTAATACTTCACGCCAATGATGAGCAGGGGTTTTATGTAATGTTGAAAGTAATAAACCAATGCCCATTGCAAGACAAAGCTCAAGATAACCTGCTAGATGATTGCTATTAATAAAATGCCCTGTCGCCACATTTCTATAAAATTTTTTTTCAATAAAAAAGCCATGTTCTACTCCTGAAAGGGTCATTAAACTACCATAGACAGCTTGAAATAAACCACAACCTATAATAATAATGGCTAATAATTTAAGACGTTGGCGGGAATTAATTAGCAGTAAAGTTAAACAAAAGATTAAAAAATAACTAAATGAAAGTAATGTTTTTCCATTTGAGTAATAAGGGCTCATTGAAATGGTTGCGTAATGAAGCGGGAGATTGAATGTTTCTGCTAAATCAAGATGGATTTGGGCGGCAGTGGGTGATATAACTTTTAAAAATTCAATTGGGAGGGGAACAGATTGTATTAGGCTCCAAGCAATAAATAATAAAAATAATATAATGGGGGTTTTAGCACTTTGAAAGGTTTTATTAAATTGAACTTTGCCTTGGATATAAAGTAATAACCAATAAATACTAAGTAAAAAAAGGGTGATTTCAATAATAGAAATAGCCCAAATCCGATTGCTTCCAAAAGGTAAGGGCATCCAGATCCATAAACTAAGATACAAATAAAAGAGAAATTGATCTGCTGGTTTTTTATTATTTTTGATGGAGACAAGGCGTGCCTTGTCTCTACTGGAATTATTTATTTTCACCAAATTCATTTAAAGTATCGTTACGAACCAATATTCTAACAAAATAAAGGAAAAGGGGCATAAAGAACTTGCTTGTTAGCTAAGCTCAGGCTAAGATTATTATTAAGACTCATTTAACTTCACGAGGTGAATATGACCATTATTCCTATGCATAAAGCTAAAACAAATCTTTCTCAATTAGTTCAAAAGGCAATCAAAGGGGAGCAAGTTTATATTGGTGCTTATGGAAAAGTACAAGCTCAAATTATTGCAACAAATGGAGAGCAAAAACCTAAAAGAATTATTGGTTTACTTAAAGGTAAATTGAATATACCTGATGATTTCGATAGTCCCTTAAATAAGGACATTTTAATGGGATTTGAAAAAGATTGAGGATTTTATTAGATACGCATATTGTGCTTTGGTTACTTGCGGGTTCAAAAAGAATTAAGTCAGTTGAAAATATTATTTTAAATGAAAATAATGAAATTTATGTGAGTACAGCCTCTTGGTGGGAATTGGCAATAAAAATTAACATCAAAAAGTTCGATGGTGACTTAAAAGTAATACGAAAAGCATCAAGTGATAGTGGTTTTATTGAATTGCCCATTACAGGCGAACATGCGGAAGCACTTTTAAAACTTCCTCCTGTTCATAAAGACCCATTTGATCGCATACTTGTAGCTCAAGCTATTACAGAGCCAATGAAATTAATGACGGCAGATAATAAACTTGAATCTTATAGTGATTTAATTTGGAAAATAAAGTAGCTAAAAACGGTATCTTTTATATTTCTACCCATTGCAAGACAAGGCGTGCCTTGTCTCTACTGGAATTATTTATTTTCACCAAATTCATTTAAAGTCCATGAAGGTTTGCCTTCATTATTTGTACCACTGTATTGTAAATCTGCCCAATATTCAGTGCTGGTATTTCCCGTGCTTTCTAAACTTAAGGCGGGAATTAAAATATTTAATTTTGCCGAAACTTTAGTGCGCAGTTGTTTAAGAAAAGCACCCAAACTATTATCGCAATTTTGTTGTAAATCATTAATGCGGTTTTTAATTAAATCCCGCTGTTCAGTGCTTAAACTATCTGTAAATCGGGCTAATGCCGTAATGGCAACAGGCGCAAATTCATCCACTTGAGCCGTACGCATTTTAACTAAAGCAACCGCTTTTTCTTGATCTAACGTGGGTTCGGTTAATAAGCTGACAATTTCTTGTTGCATATTGTTTTGTTCATAAACGGCTTGGCGGTGACTGCTCATTAATTCTTGGAAACTAACCAAACTTTGTTTTTGTAAAGCAGTTAAGTTTAAACTTTGAACAATCCGCATTTCTTTGACAAATTGACTAATACAAGAAAGTTCAGGATTGCCCGCCGCATTAGCAAAAGTACTGATAGAAAGAACTGCAGCAAGAATCATGGGTTTAATGGTTTTGTTTGTCATTGTATAGCTCCTATTTAAGCTGAAATTTAATTAAAGTAAAATTGAAAGCATTTTTTTGCTTTGCTTCAATGGTTTTTAGTTTAATTAAAAATCTTGTAACAAGCTTTTCAAGAAAGTAACAAATTGTAACAACTTATTTTATTATTTTTCAGCCACTAATTTCCGTAATACAAAATGTAAAATCCCGCCATGTTGATAATATTCAACTTCATTCGGGGTATCAATCCGAACTAGTGCTTGGAAGCTTTTATTATCTGCACTAACAGTCACTTCTCCGCCTGCTTTGGCGCTAACACCTGTAATATTAAATACTTCTTTACCTGTTAATCCAAGACTTTGTGCATTGTCTCCTTGTTTGAATTGTAATGGTAAAATACCCATACAAACTAAATTTGTTCGATGAATGCGTTCAAAACTTTCCGCAATAACCGCTTTAACACCTAATAAATTGGGTCCTTTTGCCGCCCAATCGCGCGAAGAACCAGAACCATATTCTTTACCCGCTAAAATAATGCTGGCAATATTATCGGCTTTATAACGGCTTGAAGCATCATAAATACTCATTTGTTCATCGCTGGGTTGATGGCGTGTAAAGCCGCCTTCTGTACCAGGTGCTAAGAGATTTCTAAGACGAATATTAGCAAAAGTTCCGCGCATCATGACTTCATGATTACCACGTCTTGATCCATAAGAATTAAAATCCGTCGGTTTAATGCCTAATGATTGGAGATATTCGCCAGCGGGGGCATCTGTTTTAATCGCGCCTGCAGGAGAAATATGATCGGTGGTTATGGAATCACCAAATAAAGCCAAACAGCGAGCATTGGTAATATCACTAATCTCATTAGGTTGCATAACCATGCCTTCAAAATAAGGCGGTTTACGAATATAAGTAGAGTCATCTTGCCAATCAAACCGATCACCTTCAGGCACTTGCATTTGTTGCCATTTTTCATCACCTTCTAAAACAGTGGCATAAGCACTGGTAAAGGTTTCTGTTTTAAGGTGTTGTTGCATATTTTGTTGGATTTCGGCATTGCTGGGCCAAATATCTTTCATATAGATTGCTTGACCGTCTTTATCTTGTCCTAGGGCTTCTTTATATAAATCAATGTCCATTCGCCCTGCAATGGCATAAGCGACCACTAAAGGCGGGGAAGCTAAATAATTCATCCGAACTTCGGGATGAACTCGCCCTTCAAAATTGCGATTTCCTGATAATACCGAGCAAACTGATAAATCTTTTTCTTTAATGCCTTTTGAAACCGCAGGTAATAAAGGTCCGCTATTACCAATACAGGCGGTACAACCATAACCCACATTATGAAAACCAAGGGCTTTCATATCATCCATTAAACCCGCATCTGCAAGATATTTTGTGACTGCCATTGAACCTGGTCCAAAGGTGGTTTTTACCCAAGGTTTAGGAGTTAAACCTAAGGCATTGGCTTTTTTGGCTAATAAACCTGCCGCAATCATCACAGAAGGGTTAGATGTATTGGTGCAAGAAGTAATGGCGGCAATAACAACAGCCCCATCGCCTAATTTAATGGCTTCATCTTTTATTTTAATTTCAGCATCACCTAAGCTTGGAATATCACGTTCCGCCTTTAGTTCGGTTAATGCTTGTGGGAAATGACTGGACATTGCACTTAAATTAACTCTATCTTGCGGGCGTTTAGGTCCCGCTAAACTGGCTTCAATGGTGCCAATATCTAAACTTAATGTTTCGCTATAATTAATGGTATAGCTATTATTGGCATCTAAAAACATGCCTTGCGCTTTGGCATAGGCTTCTGTTAATGCAATTTCATCTTCACTACGTCCTGTTAAACGCATATAATCTAAAGTGACTTTATCAATGGGAAATAAACCACAAGTTGCACCATATTCAGGTGCCATATTAGCAATGGTGGTTCGATCACCCATTGCTAAATCGGCAACCGCTTCACCATAAAATTCAACAAATTTTCCAACAACACCATGTGCTCGTAATTGCTCCACAATGGTTAATACAATATCGGTTGCCGTAATGCCTTCTTGTGCCTGACCTGTTAATTCAAAACCCACCACTTGAGGAATTAACATGGAAATAGGTTGACCTAGCATTGAAGCTTCCGCCTCAATCCCGCCAACACCCCAACCTAAAACACCTAAACCATTAACCATTGTGGTATGGGAATCAGTTCCAACGAGGGTATCAGGATAAGCTTGTAAAACGCCGTTATTTTCTTGGGCAAAAACAATACGAGATAAATATTCAATATTAACTTGGTGAACAATGCCCGTATCAGGCGGAACAACGCGGAAATTAGAAAAACTATTTTGTCCCCATTTTAAAAATTGATAACGCTCATTATTACGCTTAAATTCCATTTCTGTATTTTTATCAAACGCATCATCCGAGGCAAAATAATCAATTTGAACGGAGTGATCAATGACTAATTCAGCAGGTTGTAAAGGATTAATTTTATTTGGATCCCCGCCTAAATCACTCATGGCATCCCGCATTGCGGCTAAATCAACCACCGCAGGCACGCCCGTAAAATCTTGCATTAAAACACGGGCAGGGCGGTATTGAATCTCATCGGTTGAGGAAACAGCTGGTTGCCAATGGGCAATGGCTTCAATATCTTGGGCTGTGACCGTAATATTATCTTCATGGCGTAATAAATTTTCTAATAAAATTTTTAATGAGAAGGGCAGTTGTTTGCCATTCTTAACGGCATCGACTTTGTATATTTCATAATCTTTGCCTGCCACCTTTAATATTGTTTGTGCATTAAAACTGTTTTTAGAAGCCATAAATTTTTAACCATATTTGTTATTTTAAGACGAACTATTGTAGCGGAAAAACTAAATAAGGTCATTCCATCAAATAAATTCTTGCGCCTATCGGAATTTATGCCATGCTATACATATAACTACTAAGATGTAAACTAGAGCTAGATGGAATTATTTAGTTTAAAATGTGTCTTATCAAATAATTATAATCAGTGAGAATAACTATGTTAAGCAAGGCTTTAGAACAAACATTAAGTAAAGCTTATAGAGATGCCAGAGATCGGTTACACGAGTTTATTACCGTGGAACATCTAATGCTCGCTTTGCTTGACAATGAATCCGCTGCCGAAGTATTACAGGCTTGTGGCGCTGATATTAATGTTTTAGAACGGGATCTAAGTCAATTTATTGATGAAACTTCCCCCGTTAATCATGATGAAAATCGAGAAATCCAGCCAACTCATGGCTTTCAACGAGTATTGCAACGGGCTTTATTTCATGTTCAATCTTCGGAGAAAAAAGAAGTCACAGGCGCTAATGTTTTGGTCGCTATTTTTGGTGAAAAAGATTCCCAAGCCGTTTGGTTTTTATCACAACAAGAAATTGCGCGTTTAGATGTGGTTAATTTTATCTCTCATGGGATTTCAAAAGTTCCAGGTATTACGGATAAAACAGAAAATGGACAACAAGGGGCGGGGGATCGCACTCAAACTAAAAAAGAAGCGGAAACCCCATTAGAACAATTTGCTGAAAACCTCAATAAACGGGCAATGGACGGTAAAATAGATCCACTTATTGGACGTTTTGATGAAATTGAACGTACTTTGCAAACATTATGCCGCCGCCGTAAAAATAATCCGCTTTTAGTGGGTGAGGCGGGCGTTGGTAAAACCTCTATTGCAGAAGGATTAGCGAAAAAAATTGTTGATAAAGAAGTCCCTGAAGTGATTGCAAACTGTACTATCTACGCTTTAGATCTAGGTGCTTTGGTGGCGGGAACAAAATATCGAGGTGATTTTGAAAAACGTTTAAAGCAAGTTTTAAATCAACTTAAAAATGAAGCAGGCGCAATTTTATTTATTGATGAAATCCATACTATTATTGGGGCAGGTTCTGCTTCTGGCGGGGTAATGGATGCGTCTAATTTATTAAAACCTGTTTTAGCCAATGGGGATTTGCGTTGTATTGGTTCAACGACTTATCAAGAATTTAGAGGTATTTTTGAAAAAGATCGGGCTTTAGCTCGGCGTTTTCATAAAATTGACATTGTTGAACCGACCGTGGAAGAAACCATTGAAATATTAAAAGGTTTGAGATCGCGTTTTGAGGACTATCATAAAATTAGTTATAGCACAAAAGCTTTACGTACCGCCGCCGAACTTTCAGCAAAATATATTAATGATCGCTTTTTACCCGATAAAGCCATTGATGTTATTGATGAAGCGGGAGCTAATTTACAATTACACCCTGAAAAAGATCGTAAAAAAACCATTTCGGTAACAGATGTTGAACGCATTGTAGCAAAAATTGCACGTATTCCTGAACGTAAAGTATCTACTTCCGATGCCGATGCTTTAAAAGATTTATCTAAAAACTTAAAAATGGCGGTTTATGGTCAAGATCCCGCCATTGAAGCAATTGTTTCAGCGATTCATATGAACCGTTCAGGATTAGGCGAAGAAGAAAAACCCGTAGGTTCTTTTCTTTTTTCAGGACCAACAGGCGTAGGAAAAACCGAAGTAACCCGTCAATTAGCGCGGATTATGGGGCTTGAGCTATTACGTTTTGATATGTCAGAATATATGGAACGTCATACAGTTTCTCGACTAATTGGCGCGCCTCCAGGTTATGTTGGTTTTGAAGAAAGTGGATTATTAACCGAACAAATTACCAAACACCCGCATTCTATTTTATTATTAGATGAAATTGAAAAAGCCCATCCTGATATTTTCAATATTTTATTGCAAGTCATGGATCATGGTACTTTAACCGATAATAACGGGCGTAAAGCTGATTTTAGAAATGTCACTATTATAATGACGACTAATGCGGGTGCGCATGAAATGAGTCGGGCTTCTATTGGTTTTACTAAACAAGATCACAGCAGTGATGGAATGGAAAGTATTAAGAAATTGTTTACGCCTGAATTTAGAAATCGCTTAGATGGCATTATTCAATTTCAATCGTTGGGTATTGAACATATTGTTAAAGTGGCGGATAAATTCTTATTTGAATTAGAAAGTCAGTTACAAGATAAGAAAGTCACTATTAGCATTGATCAAGCTGCCAGACAATGGCTTGCCGCAGAAGGTTATGATGCTAAAATGGGCGCTCGTCCGATGGCGCGTTTAATTCAAGAAAAATTAAAGAAACCTTTAGCCGAAGAGTTATTATTTGGTGAATTATTAAAAGGCGGAACGGTGGAAGTGACTTTAGATGATGAAGGTGAAATTAAAATTGAAGTTAATGCTTTAGAAATTGCTGAGACTTAATTTATTCCATTCCTCATGCAATATCAAGACTTTAAAATTCTCATTGTTGATGATAACCCTCATAATTTATTTACTTTAAGAACCTTGATAAAAAAACAAATGGAGATTGATGTTTTAGAAGCAGATTCAGGGCAAAAAGCGCTTGAAATTGCTTTTAATAATCAAGCCCTTGATTTAATTATATTAGACATCCAGATGCCTGAAATGGATGGTTTTAAAGTGGCTTCCATGCTTAAAATTCGGCAACGTACCCGAGATATTCCCATTATCTTTTTAACCGCCGCTTTTAAAAGTGAAGAATTTCAACAAAAAGGCTATAAAGTCGGCGCGGTTGATTATTTAATGAAACCCATTGATGATCATTTATTATTAAATAAAATCGCCACTTATTTTCGTTTAATTCAAAAAGAACGCCAATTAAATGTTCTTTTAGAAGAAAAAGTCAATGCCAGAACCCTTGAACTTGCCACTGCTAAAGCACATTTAGAAAATATTATTAATGGCATGGGAGAAGCTTTATTAATTTTAAATCCAGCAGGGCAGGTGATTCAAACAAATCCAGCAGCTTTGGAGATGTTAGGTTATAGTGAAAGCGATTTAATGGGCATGAATATTGGTGATATCTTCCAAGAAGAAATTCATGAACAAGCGGGCGCTTTTATGGGCACTTGGCTTGAAGCCATTATTAGAACGGGGGCTTTATCCCGTATTGATGCACAATTTATGACGAAAACAGGTAATATAATCCCTATTCTCTTTTCTCGCAGTGCGATTACAGATACTGAGGGGCAATTAACAGAAATTATTTGTATTGCCAAAAATATGACGGGCTATATTAAAGTTGAAGAGGTTTAACAATGACTAAAAACACAGAATCTACAATTCCAGAAGACGAAGACCCCACCTTAACCGCCAATGCATTAAAAGCAATGGCACATCCATTACGTTGGAAAATTCTTTGTACTTTGGGAGAAGATGAATTAACCGTGGGCGAAATTGTTGAAAATACGGGTACATCCCAAAGTAATATTTCTCAACATCTTGACCAATTACGCAATAAAAATATTTTAATGTCTCGTAAAGAAGCCAATCGAATTTATTATAAAATCCGCACGGGTAAATTATTAGAATTAATAGGTACGATGCGGACGGTACTCTGTCCCGCCAATCTTGATGATCGTTATGGACGATGAAATTATTGATTTACAAAGTCGATTAGCGTTTCAAGAAATGCACATTGAAGCGCTCACAAAAACCATTAGTCAACAACAAAATGCCATTCAACAGTTACAAAAACAAATGCAACTGATGTATCAACGTTTAAATAGTCTACATGAACAAATGGATTTTAATAGTATTGACAGCCCGCCACCACATTATTAATAAGATGACTATCCGATTTATTTTTTTGATGCTTCTTTTTTATTGTAGCTCAAGTATTTTTGCCTCTATCACTCCAGAAGAAAAAGAAATTTTAAAGGATTTTTATGCCGCGACCAATGAAAACCGATGGGATAATGATCAAAATTGGATTATTGCCGAAGATCCTTGTGATTGGTATGGCATTACGTGTTTAGAAAATAATCAATTTGAAATTGATTTATCAGGCAATGATCTACGAGGTACTTTACCTGAAAATTTTGCTAATTTATCACATTTAACCAGTTTAAAATTAGGTATTATTCAAACTTATGGACATGGACCTGGAACCTTTTTAAATAGGATTAAATTATCTAAAAATTTTGGAAATTTACCCGCCTTAACTTATTTAGATTTATCTCAAACAGGACTCGAAATTTTACCTTCCAGTTTTGGTAATTTAAAAAAACTTACTTTTTTAAATTTACGTAAAAATCAGCTTAAAAACTTATCTAATAATTTTGGTGAGCTTACAGAATTAACCATATTAGATTTATCTGAAAATCAATTAACTGATTTACCTGCGAATTTTGGAAATTTAAAAAAGCTAATTAAGTTAAGTTTACTCTCAAATAAGTTATTTAGTTTACCTGAAAATTTTGGGGATCTTTTGGCGCTAACTGATTTAACTTTGTCTCATAATAACTTTATTACTTTATCCCCCAGTCTTGGAAATTTAAAACAATTACGCGACCTTTCTTTAACATATAATAATAAACTGAGTTCTTTACCTGATAATTTTGGTCATTTGACAGAATTAAGAAATTTAGACCTAGCTAATACGGCTTTAGTTACATTACCAGAAAGCTTTGGAGATTTAAAAAACCTTGAAATCTTAGAATTATCTACAGATAAGGAGCTTAATAATTTCTCCTCAAATAAACCACATATAAAATACCTTATTAGTTTGCCTGAAAGTTTTGGAAATTTAAAAAATTTAAAAGATTTAAACTTATCAAATAATAATCTGGTGGATTTACCTAAAAATTTTAGCAATCTTGAAAATTTAGAAAAATTAGATTTATCAAATAATAATTTAACAAATCTACCAAATAATTTCACACAATTACTAAACTTAAAAAATTTATATTTGATTAATAATCAACTTAATATATTATTACCTAATGATTTAATTAATTTAAAATTTTTGGAGAATTTAGCTTTAACTGTCAATCAGTTAAGTGAATTACCACAAAATTTTGGTGAATTGAAAAGGTTAAAAACACTTTGGTTAAATATTGATATATCTAAGCCATTATCTGAAAATATATTAACTCATTTACCTGAAAGTTTTGGAAATCTACAAAGATTAGAAAAACTAACTTTACAGAATATTCCACTCATTGAATTACCTGAAAGTATTGGAAATTTAAAAAAACTCTCCAAATTCACTTTAACAGGAAGTCAATTAATTCGTTTACCTGAAAGTTTTATTAATTTATCTAAATCTAAAACAATTAATTTACGGGATAATCAATTATTTTTTATTCCACAAAATTATGATCAGATGATTTTAAAAAACAATCCCATTGAACAATTACAAAAGGATTCAGATAACTTTATGAATTGGGCAGAAAGCCTATTTTATGATTTACTTTCCCCTTCAAACCAAACGAGCCAAGTTTTTTCAATTAAAGATCCCCAATCTCCTTATTTTGGATATTGGTATTACCGTTATTATCCAGAAACAGGCATTTATCTTGGTTTAAAGCCCAATACAGAGAATACACATTATAATATTTATGTATCAGGTGGACGTTTTGGAAATGAATTAACTTTTATTGAAACTTTACCCAATTTGGTTAAAAATATTCCGCAATTTTCATTATCAGATTGTGTTCCAACAATTCCTTTTCCTCAACAGGGAACCACCATTGAATATACTTATAAAAAGGACAATATTAAGGGGCTACTTACTGTTTTTATTAAAGAATTTAATGAAAATCAGTCTATTATAGAAGAACAATTAACACTTTCTGGTAAAACAAAAAAAACTATAACAACTCAATTTTTTTCAACCAGTGAACGAGGAAAGCCCCTTCGTTTATTAGATAAAATAATAATTGAATCCGAAGATAAAATAACCACAATTGAATATCCCCGCCCTAGCATCTTTGAACTTGAATCTTATTGTAAAGGAGAAAAATATGTTATCTCTAAAGTTGTTCAATCATCAAATTCAGGAACTAAAATAATTAGTATTCCTTCCAAAACACTTTATATTAATGCAACCAATATTCAATTAATACTCCCTTCGGGTACCTTTAATACTATTAAAAAAACAATTTCCAGCCAAGAAGAGGACATACAAATTGAAACTTGGGTTGATATTGACACTGGCATGGTGGTTGTTAAAAGAGGCTCAACCAATGCAGGCGTGGTTCTTTATACACAAATATTAAAAAATAGTAGGTCATAATAACGTCTATAAATTGTTTTTTCTTATGCTTTATTGGTTCTAGGCTAACCAGACTCTTAATGCACTTCTAATTCATTAATAGAATACCAACTACGTAAGAGGATTAGTTTTAAATATGAGCATTTTTGTTATTAAATTAAAAAGACATGCCAAGACCAACCCCAATAATAAGTGGATCAATGCTCACATTAGTTCTTACAACAGCGCCACTTGCGGTAGATATACGAGCTTCTGTATCAATATCAATATATTTAATATCAAAATTAACAAATAAATTATCTGTAATATCAATATCCATACCGATTTGTCCACCCAATCCCCAAGAACTCTTTAAATGAACATCTGTTGTCGTACCTAAGCCTAAAGAGACTAAGGCAGAATCTAAAGAATTATTAGATTTTTCATTAAAAAATAATGTGTAATTAAGCCCTAAGCCAATATAGGGTCTAATTTTGGCTTGTGGCATAAAATGATATTGTGCAAATAGGCTAGGGGGTAAGACGCGACTTTCTAAAATAGTGCCTGGGGCGGCGGTACCCAATAAGCCAGTCCCACTCACATCATGTTTGGAACTTAAATCAAGGAGTAATTCAAAACCAATATGATCTTGTACCATATAAGTAAAGTCAATATCCAATGTATAACTATCATCGACCGAAACTTTTGAGGATTTTAAAGCATCTGCATGATCAACCGTTACAATAGAACTGCTATCATCAGGATTAACATTGATAATTCGACTTCTCACAAGAAAATCACCCGCTTCAAGAGCGAGCGTCATTTGACTGGAGACCAATAAGCAAATGGCAAGTGTATTAGGTAAGGTTTTCATTTTTTTTCCTTTATTTTTAGATTTTTAAAGTCCTTATGATATACAAAATAAGCGTATAATTAATTGACTTATATCATTGATAAAGAAAATAATACAATTTTAGGGATGCATTTTTTGAAACCACTGATAAGTTTCACTAAGCCCCGCTTCAAAACTGACTTGAGCAGACCAACCCATGGCTTTTAAGCGCGAAACATCCATTAATTTTCGCATTGTACCATCAGGTTTGGTGGTATCAAATACCAATTTACCATTAAAACCAACCACTTTTTTAACTGTTTCAGCCATTTCTTTAATACTACAATCAATGCCTGTACCGACATTAATATGAGATAACATGGGTTCTGTATTGGCTTGATAACGGGATTTATCTAAGCCCATAACATATAAACAAGCCGCCGCCATATCATCAACATATAAAAATTCGCGCATGGGTTTGCCACTGCCCCAGATAGTTACCTCTCTGTCATTTCGTTGTTTTGCTTCATGGAGGCGCCGCATAACAGCGGGAATAACATGAGAGTTTTCAGGATGAAAATTATCACCAACCCCATATAAATTAGTCGGCATTACGGAGCGATAATCTGTTTGATATTGGCGATTATAAGATTCACATAATTTAATCCCCGCAATTTTAGCTAATGCATAAGGTTCATTGGTTGCTTCTAAAACCCCTGTTAATAAAGCATCTTCTCGCATGGGTTGAGTCACAGCTCGGGGATAAATACAAGAACTGCCTAAAAATAATAAGCGCTTGGCTTGATTTTGATAACTCGCTTGAATAATATTGGCTTCAATCATCATATTTTGATAAATAAATTCAGCGGGGTAGGTATTATTTGCATAAATTCCCCCGACTTTTGCCGCCGCTAAATAAATATATTCAGGTTTTTCTTGAGCAAAAAAATCATTGACTTGAGCTTGATTAACTAAATCCAATTCTTTATGAGTACGGGTGATAATATGGTGATATCCCGCTTCCTCTAATTGGCGAATAATGGCAGAACCCACTAATCCACGATGTCCCGCTACATAAATACGACTGTCTTTATTCATGATAATCAAAGGCATGGAAGCCATGTTCCTTAACAAGCGCATCTCGCTTGGCTAAGTTAAGATCATTTTCCATCATTTCATGAACCATTTCTTCTAATGTTATTTTAGGTTCCCAACCTAATTTTTCTTTGGCTTTACTGGGATCTCCTAATAAAGTTTCTACTTCGGTGGGACGAAAATAACGTTTATCAACCGCCACCATTAAAGCGCCTGTTGCATCGTCATAGCCTTTTTCGTCAATGCCTGTGCCTTCCCAACGAATTTTTTTATTGAGATGTCCCCAAGCGAAATTAACAAAATCACGGACAGAATATTGCACGCCTGTTGCAATACAAAAATCATCAGGTTCATCTTGTTGTAACATTAACCATTGCATTTCAACATAGTCTTTAGCATGTCCCCAATCCCGTTTAGCATCTAAATTACCTAAATAAAGAGTTTTTTGTAAGTTTAAATGGATTCGCGCCAGAGCGCGGGTAATTTTACGAGTAACAAAGGTTTCACCCCGCACAGGCGATTCATGATTAAATAAAATCCCGTTACAAGCATACATGCCATAAGCTTCGCGGTAATTAATGGTAATCCAATAAGCATAAAGTTTTGCCGCTGCATAGGGAGAACGAGGATAAAAAGGCGTGGTTTCGCGTTGTGGTATTTCTTGAACTTCGCCATAAAGTTCAGACGTAGAAGCTTGATAATAACGGGTTTTTTTCTCTAAACCTGAAATACGAATCGCATCTAAAATACGCAATGCGCCTAAACCAACGGTATCAGCCGTATATTCTGGACTTTCAAAAGAAACCGCAACATGACTTTGTGCGCCTAAATTATAAATTTCATCAGGACGAATTTGTTGAATAATGCGAACCAAATTCATAGAATCCGATAAATCGCCATAATGTAAAATAAATTTACGTTCAGTTTCATGAGGATCTTGATAAAGGTGATCAATGCGATCCGTATTAAAAGAAGAAGCCCGCCGTTTTAAACCATGAACTTCATACCCTTTATTTAATAAAAATTCAGCAAGATAAGCGCCATCTTGCCCTGTAACACCCGTAATAAATGCAATTTTTTTAGTCATAATATTGTTTTTTGTGATTGGTATTTTAAAATAAATTGGATAAAGCGATGAATCCACTGATTATTTTCAGTGTTTTTGAAATGGGTATAATTGGCTAATAAATTCTTATAAATCAAACCATCATGTTGACCGTCAATCCCATAACCTCGTTTAACTTGATAGGCAAACTGGCTGTTTTTAGGTAAATTTGTTAATTCAGAATAATGAAATTCATGAGCCGCAATTTCAATTTCAGAATTATTTTGCCATAATGATTCTTTATTTTGTTTTAAACGCACATAACCCCGCCCTTGCGGCTTTTTATGCATAATAATATTGCCATCAATGACCCCAACCATCGGGTAAGTTTGACCTTGCCAACTAATTTGTTTACAAAGATACATTAAACCGCCACATTCAGCATAGGCGGGATGACCCGCTTCAATAAATTGTTTAATTTGGATCTGTAATATTTTATTTTTTGCCAGTTCAGTCATCCATACTTCAGGAAAACCGCCGCCAATAAATAAAGCATCAACATCAGGAAGCGTTTTATCTTTTAAAGTATTAAAAGGGACAAGTGTTGCTCCTAAATTTTTAAATACTTGCAAATCTGCTTTATAGTAAAAACCAAAGGCGGGATCTTGAGCAATGCCAATACGACAAGTTTCAATTATGACTGATTTTCTTTGATTGGGAACTGTTTGACAAGGAGTAATGGACTGTTTTGCCGAATCAATCACTTTATCAAGATCAACGCCTGCTAAAATTGCTTTTTTAATGGCGTTAATACGTTGTTGGGCATCGGCTTTTTCATTGCTTGGCATTAAACCTAAATGCCTTTCTTCGATATTTAAATTAGAATGGCGAGGAACCGCGCCTAATACATTGACATCAGTATAGTGTTCAATCACATTTCTTAATTTTGATTCATGACGACTTCCGCCCACACTATTTAAAATAACACCCGCAATATTAATTTCTTGTTCAAATTGTTGATAACCTAAAATTAAAGGCGCAATGCCACGGGTCATGCCCCGAGTATCTAACACTAAAATAACGGGGGTGTTTAAATAAATGGCTAAAGCGGCATTACTATTAGCGCCTTTTAAATCTAAACCATCATAAAGTCCTTTATTACCTTCGATTAAAGCAATATCGGCTGTTTTTGAATAATCATTAAAATCTTGGCTGATTTCCGCCTTTGTCATGGTAAAAAAATCGAGATTATGACAATCATTTCCAGCGGCTAAACCCAGCCAAAGTGGATCAATATAATCAGGTCCTTTTTTAAAAGGTTGGACATTAAGCCCTCGGGTTTGTAAGGCAGCACAAAGACCAATACTAATGGTTGTTTTACCTGAAGACTTATGAGCGGCAGAAATATAAATAGTAGGAGGCATCTTTAGATCATGCCATAAAATAATGAAAATAACACTATTGAGAGTTTATTAAATTAACTTGAAATTTGGCGATACTGGCAATTAAACAAAATTAAGGTTAAAAATAAAACTATAGTCTATACTTATAATAAATTCAATTTGATTAATTAAAAATAATAAGGAGAACAAATGGATATTTCTTTATCACATAAAAAATTAAAATACCCTGCTTTTCTGGATACAGAAATAAAACCTTTCGCGCATTTTAAAGAAAAAAAGGCGGAACAAGAAGCTTTAAAGTTAGAAAAGGAAGATCCTTTAGGTCATTTTGATCAATTAATAGCCGAAAGAAAATTAAAAGAAGCCCTTCCTGAATTAGAAAAAATTATTATTAAAGAACCCCTCAGTATTCCCCTTAATATTTTAATGCATAGTTTATTATTACAAAATAAAGAATACAAACAATTAGCCATTCATACTAAAAAATTTTTAAATCTATTAGTTGGCAAAAAAAAATACAATATGGCAGCCGAAGTTTATTATGATTGCCGAGTACTTGATGCAAAATGTAAACCCATTGAGCCTTTACAATATTACCCACTAGCCAAAGCCTTATGCGATGAACATCGTTATAAAACCGCTATTTCGTTAGTTAAGGGTTTTCATCGTGACTTTCCAAGTCATCCTGAAACCCCCAAAATTTATTTATTAGTTGGACGAATTTATCTTGAAAAATTAGGAATCAAAGATAAAGCAAAACATGTTTTAGGGTTTGTTATAAAACATTATCCTGAATTTTATGAAATAAAAACGGTAAAAAAATATTATAAAGAAGCTTGTCGTTAAGTTTCGGGTTTATCATTATCTTCAATTAAATCTTCATCGGTTAAAATACGATGAGCTTCCCCCTCTAAATCATCAAACTGCCCGCTTCGGGCAGCCCAAAATAATAAAGCAACGCCAATAAGCCCTAAAAAAATCATACCTGGAATTAAACCATAAATTACATTCATTATTGTTTCTTCTTAAAAATTAAATTAATTCTTGCCGCATTTGCAATCACTAATAAAGAACTAATGGGCATTGCAATTGCCGCAATTAAAGGCGTAATGAATGCCATCATTGCTAAAGGCACCATCACCATATTATACAGAATTGAAATAATAATATTTTGACGAATGGTTAATAAGGTTCTTTTTGCCAATTGACGGGCTTGCAGCACTGAATTTAATCCTTGATGCATTAACACAATATCCGCACTGGCAATAGAAACGTCGGTCCCGCTTCCTAAAGCAATGCCAACCTCCGCTTGTACCAAAGCAGGCGCATCATTCACGCCATCCCCAATCATCACCACAGGATTTAATTTTTTAATCACCTGCATTTTTTGTTCTGGTAACACTTCGGCAATCACTTTAACCTGAGATCCTAATTGTTGGGCTATTTTTAAGGCGGTTTGTTGTTTATCACCTGATAATAAAGTGATTTTAATTTGTTGATTTTGTAAATTTTTAATTAAATCAGGTGCTTCATTTCGTAAAGGATCTTGTAAAGCAAAAATAGCCACTTCTTGTTGATTAATCGCAATATGAATCGGGCTAATGGCTTTTTCTTCCAATGTTTTAACAATCTGTTGATGTTGAGGTAATAAATCAATTTGTTGAGTTTTAAACCAGTTTGCTTGACCAATTAAAATAGTTTGTTGATTTATCTTTCCTTCAATTCCCCGTCCCACCTGATTTTTAAAATCAGTTATTTTTATATCTTTATAATTTAATCCTTGTTGTTTTGCTAAAGCACAAATAGCTTTAGCAATGGGATGTTCAGAATAAGATTCAAGGGCGGCAACTTGAGTTATTAATTCATTTTCGAGTTGTTCTGTAAAAATATCCGTAATTTGCATTTTTCCCGTGGTTAAAGTGCCTGTTTTATCAAAAACAAAATGTTTAATATCCGCTAAAGATTCTAAAACAGCGCCATTTTTAATTAAAATACCTTGTTTAGCCCCAATCCCTGAAGCCACCGCAATTGCCATTGGCGTAGCTAAACCAAAAGCACAAGGACAAGTGATAATTAAAACAGAGGTTGCCGCCATTAAAGCTTTTTCAAAATCAAATTGAAACCAATAAAGAAAGGTTAAACTGGCAAATAATAAGGTTAAAGTAACAAACCAAGGCACAATTCGATCAGCAGTACATTGAATCGGGGCTTTACTACTTTGAGCATTGGCAATTAACTCAATCATTTTACCTAAAATAGAATCTTGTAACGTTTGATTAACAGCAACCAATAAAGTCCCATTTTGATTAATGGTTCCTGCCACCACTTGATCGCCTTGTTGTTTTTTAATGGCTTTAGATTCCCCCGTCAACATGGCTTCATCAATATAACTTAATCCTTCAATGACTAACCCATCTGCCGCAATACGTTCACCAGGTTTAATACGAATTAAATCACCTTTTTTGATTGATTTAATAGGCACAATTTTATCTTTGTCAGGCAAAACTAAATGAGCAGTTTTAGGTTGTAAATCAAATAATCGTTGTGTTGCACTAACTGCTTTATTTTTAAAAATGGATTCTAAATAACGCCCTAATAAAATCACAAATAAAAAATTAACCACGGTATCAAAATAAACCGCCCCTGTTGTTTGACCTAAAGTAACCCAAGTAGAATAAGCCCAGCTAATAAAAGCCCCGATTGCAATGGGTAAATCCATATTTAAATGTCTTGATTTTAATCCCATCCAAGCCCCTTTAAAAAAAGGTGTGCCAGAATAAATTAAAACAGGGGTGGCAATTGCTAATCCAATATAATGAAAAAGGGCGCGATACTCTCCTTGATCTGCTCCGCTATATAAAGCAATGGAGATCCATAATAAATTCATCATCCCAAAGGCGGCAATCGCCATTCGATATAATAAATCCCGATTTTGTTTTTTTAAACTAAGACTGGCTTTGTCTTCGCTATAAGGCGTTGCAATATAACCAATTTGTGCCAAAGTTTGTAATATTTTAGACAGCGATATTTGAGAATTTAACCATTCACATTTTAGCTTACGCCCTGTTAAATTGACTTTAGCTGCTTGAATTCCCGTTAATTGGCGCAACCGATTTTCAATTAACCAAACACAAGCCGCACAATGAATGCCTTCAATTAATAAATCAACTTGGCGTTGATCTTGATTAATATCCGTATAATCTGCTTGAATATCATCTAAATCATAATAAGCAAGTTGTTCAGGCGCAGGCGGAGGCGGGGCTAAAGGCATATTTTCAGGGGTAATTTTATAAAATCCCTGCATTCCACTGGCATAAATGGTTTCACAAACTGTGGCACAACCATAACAACAAAATAATTGTTTTTCCCCTGTTATTTCTTTGCTAATGACTTGATCTTGATTAATCGGTAGAGCGCAATGAAAACAATGATTTTTTGTTTTTGTCATAAATTGGAAAGGATGATAATTATATATTTATTATACGTCAGTTTTTTAATTTAACCCATCACCCCCTCCGTTCAAACCTTTTCCGCAATACAATCGCCATTAAATTCATCACAATCAAAAACCCCAGCAATACCATAATTGCCGCAGAAGTTCGTTCTGTAAAAGCCCACTCAGGCGTATCAGACCAAAGATAAATTTGTACAGGCATTACCGTACTCGGATCCATAAATCCTTGTGGAATATCGGCAACAAAGGCAATCATTCCAATCATTAATAAAGGCGCGGTTTCACCTAATGCTTGTGCCATTCCAATAATTGTCCCCGTTAAAATTCCCGACATAGCAATAGGCAACGTATGATGAAACAAGGTTTGCATTTTTGAAGCCCCTAAACCAACTGCTGCTTCTTTTAATGACGGCGGAACTGCTCGAATGGCGGCGCGGCTTGAAATAATAATGGTGGGTAAGGTCATTAATGCCAAAACTAACCCTCCAATTAAAGGCGTTGAACGCGGAATACCAAAAATATTAATAAACACGGCTAATCCTAATAAACCAAAAACAATGGAAGGCACGGCGGCAAGATTATTAATATTAATTTCAATTAAATCAACCCAGCGATTATTTTGTGGGGCAAATTCTTCTAAATAAGCCGCTGAGGCAACGCCAATTGGAAAGGCTAACGCTAAGGTCACTAATAAAGTATAAAAAGATCCCATTAAAGCGCCTTTTAATCCCGCTTGTTCGGGTTCTCTTGAATCTGAGGATTGAAATAAAGGTAAATTAAAACGTAATTCTA
>Ga0256847_1000382_pt1 | contig 29117 bp, 29 predicted proteins | sample TeddybearmetaG_FD_189099 | JGI IMG/M metagenome (GOLD analysis project Ga0256847, IMG submission 189099) | Hydrothermal vent microbial communities from East Pacific Rise, Pacific Ocean - Teddybear | ecosystem: Environmental > Aquatic > Marine > Hydrothermal vents | place: Pacific Ocean: East...
TCTTTTTTTCTGAATAATTCGGTCGCGGCAGAAGATTTTTCACTAGATGTTTTAAATCGCTTTTCCTCTTTAGATGATTACGATATTATTTCGGCCATGAAAAGCTGGAGCGATTCCGAAGATTTTGTGCTAAGTGAACTTTCCAAAATGATCTTAAACAGAGATTTACTGAAGATAAAAATCACGAAACGTCCCATTTCCGAAGAAAAAGTCAAAGAAAAATTAAATGCGGTGATGGAAAAACACAACCTTTCATCAAATGATGCATCTTATTTTGTGTTTGAAGGTTCTATTTCAAATCTTGCATATCGCATGGATAGGGATGCCATCAATCTAATTAGAAAAAATGGTAAAGTAGTCGATGTGGCCAAGGCAAGTGATCAATTGAATATAAAAGCGTTGTCCAAAACAGTAATTAAACATTATCTGTGTTATCCCAAAAGACATTAGCATTCCTTTTTTTATATTTGCAACACTCAAAACCTAAAATGAAGTTTACAGCCAATCAAATCGCAGGAATCCTAGAAGGGGAAGTTGAAGGAAATGAATCAGTTGAAGTTTCCAAACTCGCAAAAATTGAAGAGGGAACCCATGGAAGCCTAACTTTTTTGGCTAACCCAAAATACAAGTCCTATATATATACTACCGATGCATCGATCACTATTGTTGATCGAGATTTTGTGGTCGAGGGCCCTATTAAGACTACCTTGATACGGGTAGAGGATGCTTATAAGGCGTTTTCAAAATTATTAGAATATTACAATCAGGTAAAAATGAATAAGACGGGAATCGAACAACCCGTTTTTATCGCTGAAAGCGCAACCTACAGTGAAGGTATCTATTTAGGAGCCTTTTCTTATTTAGGAGAAAACGTTTCCATAGGGCAGAATGCGAAAATATATCCCAATTCATATATCGGAGATAATGTGACCATTGGTGATAATGTGATTGTATTTGCAGGAGCTAAAATATATTCAGAAACTATTATTGGTAACGATTGTGTGATTCATAGTGGCGCCATTATAGGAGCAGATGGTTTTGGTTTCGCTCCTAATGAAGATGGGGAGTTTCAGAAAGTTCCTCAAACAGGAAACGTCATTATTGAAGATAACGTAGATGTAGGTGCTGGTACAACAATAGATAGAGCAACACTCGGGTCAACCATCATTAGATGTGGGGTGAAATTGGACAATCAAATACAAATTGCCCATAATGTAGAGATTGGTAAAAACACCGCGATTGCAGCCCAAACGGGGATCGCCGGTTCTACAAAAATTGGAGAAAACTGCTTGATCGGTGGTCAAGTAGGTATCGTTGGGCATTTAAGCATTGGCAATAACGTGCGCATTCAAGCCCAAAGTGGAATAGGACGTAATGTAAAAGACAATGAAGTTTTACAAGGCTCTCCTGCTTTAAATTATGGAGACTACAATAAGAGTTATGTCCATTTTAAAAATCTTCCAAAGATTATTGGACGATTGAACAACCTAGAAAAAAACAATGACAATGAATAGCTGTCAGGCAAAACAAAGAACCATTCAGAAAGAGGTTTCACTCACTGGAGTTGGTCTACATACGGGGAAAGAAGTGACAATCACCTTTAAACCTGCACCAGAAAATTATGGCTATGCCTTTGTTAGAGTTGATCTAGAGGGAAGCCCTGTAATCGAAGCGGACGCTAATTATGTAGTGAATACGCAACGAGGAACCAACCTTGAGAAAAGAGGAGTTAAGATCCAAACCTCAGAACATGTGCTGGCAGCGCTAGTGGGTATGGAAGTTGATAATTGTCAGATAGAACTAAATGCACCAGAGCCTCCTATAATGGATGGTTCTTCTAAGTTCTTTGTCAAAGTGATTGAAGAAGCTGGTATTTTGGAACAAGAAGCGCTGAGAAAAGAGTTTATTGTCACGGATGTTATTTCGTATACAGACGAAGAATCAGGTAGCGAGATTACCATTATTCCGTCCGATGAATACCAAGTAACGGCCATGGTAGATTTTGGAACTAAAGTGCTAGGAACTCAGAACGCTACATTAAAACATCTTACCGACTTTAAAGCTGAAATATCCGATGCACGGACCTTTAGTTTTCTACATGAAATAGAAATGCTCCTGGAACATGGACTCATTAAAGGTGGCGATTTGAATAACGCCATCGTTTATGTAGATAAGGAGCTTTCCGAAGAAACCATGCAGAGATTGCGACATGCCTTCAAGAGGGATAAGATATCTGTAAAGCCGAATGGGATATTAGATAATTTAACACTGCATCATCCAAATGAAGCAGCCCGGCATAAGTTGTTAGATGTCATTGGTGATCTTGCTCTAGTTGGTACTCGTATTCGTGGAAAGGTGATCGCTAATAAACCAGGTCACTTTGTCAATACTCAGTTTGCGAAAAAACTCTCAAAAATAATTAAGATCGAAAAGAGGAATAAAGTTCCAAAATTCAATATTATGAAGGAGCCGGTAAAGGATGTAAATCAAATTATGGCCATGTTGCCGCATCGCCCACCGTTTCTTTTTGTCGATAAAATCTTGGAGCTTTCCGATAATCATGTGATAGGTCTTAAAAATGTGACCATGAACGAACCGTTCTTTGTGGGGCATTTTCCAGGAGCACCTGTGATGCCAGGAGTTCTCATTGTAGAGGCGATGGCTCAAACGGGAGGTATTTTGGCTTTGAGCACGGTGCCAGATCCAGAAAACTACTTGACGTTCTTTATGAAAATTAATAACGTAAAGTTCAAACGCCAAGTGAACCCAGGCGATACCTTGGTGTTTCAGTTGGAATTAATAACACCAATTAGAAGAGGGATTGTGCATATGCAAGGAAACGCCTATGCCAACGATAAGTTGGTTACCGAAGCGGAACTGATGGCGCAAAGCGTTAAAACAAAAGATAATTAACTATCCAAAACGCGTTAGACTGTTTTGCAAGATATCAAGGATGCTCAAGTTTACTTCGTCCTTGAAAATAAAAAACAACAAATGAATCAACCATTAGCATACGTACATCCAGGAGCAAAAATTGCCAAGAACGTGGTCATTGAACCTTTCACTACTATTCATAACAATGTGATTATAGGGGAAGGCACATGGATTGGTTCCAATGTAACGATCATGGAAGGAGCACGCATAGGGAAGAATTGTAATATTTTTCCTGGCGCTGTTATTTCTGCGACTCCTCAAGATTTGAAATTTCGAGATGAAGAAACCACCGCTGAAATTGGTGATAATACTACGATACGAGAATATGTAACTGTCAATAGAGGTACAATAGACCGCGGAAAGACCGTTATTGGTAACAATTGTTTGATTATGGCCTACTGTCATATTGCGCATGATTGTATTGTGGGAAACAACTGTATCTTTTCAAACAACAGTACACTTGCTGGTCATATCACAGTTGGAGATTATGTAATCTTGGCAGGGATGACGGCGGTACACCAATTTTGTATGATTGGAAACCATGCCTTTGTCACTGGAGGGTCGCTAGTTAGAAAAGACGTCCCCCCTTATGTTAAGGCAGCTCGTGAACCTTTGTCGTATGTGGGTATCAATTCTATTGGATTGCGTCGTAGAGGATATGATCCCAAAAAGATTCAAGAAATTCAGAATATATATAGAATTTTATATCAGAAGAATTACAATAATTCACAGGCAGCGCAAATTATCGAAGCTGATATGGAGGCAACATCTGAGAGAGACGAGATTCTTCAGTTTATTAAAAATTCGCAACGAGGAATAATGAAAGGGTATTTTCAGAATTAAATAAAACAATGCCCAAAACTGAAGGGCTTACACTCATAAATAGATAAAAAAGAATGGCAACATCATCAGATATTAGAAAAGGTCTTTGCATAAAATATAACAATGATATTTACAAAATTATTGAATTCTTACATGTAAAGCCTGGTAAAGGCCCGGCTTTTGTACGAACTAAATTAAAAAGTGTAACTTCAGGTAAGGTAATTGACAACACCTTTTCCGCAGGGCATAAAATAGAAGATGTTCGTGTGGAGACTCATAAATTTCAATACCTCTACAGTGAAGGGGAGACCTATCACTTTATGAATACTGAAGATTATACACAAATTCAACTAGAAGAAAGCACCTTGGATCGTTCCGATTTAATGAAGGAAGGGGAAGTGGTTACCGTTATTATTAATTCTGAAGATGATATGCCGCTTTCTGTAGATATGCCGGCTAGTGTAGTATTGGAGATTACCGCTACCGAACCAGGAGTAAAAGGAAATACAGCAACGAATGCAACGAAACCTGCTACGGTTGAAACAGGAGCTCGAGTAAATGTTCCTTTGTTTATCAATGAAGGGGATAAAATTAGAGTTGATACTGAAAAAGGACACTACCAAGAGCGTGTAAAAGAATAACTTAAGACATCTTTTTGCCTAAATTTCAGGCATCTAAAAATTAAATCCCGTCGCAATGGAAATTGAGGCGGGATTTTTTATATTTGGTATCTTATTCACTTTTATGAAATTCACGCAATCCCAAACACTCGAATCCATAGCCATTCTTTTAGGTTGTGAGTATGTTGGCGATGATTCGTTTCCCGTGTATGGGATGAACGAAATACATGTGGTGCAGCCCGGCGATATTGTATTTGTTGATCATCCAAAGTACTACGATAAAGCCTTGGCATCCATGGCAACAATCATTTTAATTAATAAAAAGGTGAATTGCCCTCCGGGAAAGGCACTCTTGATTAGCGAAAACCCGTTTCGAGATTTTAATAAACTAACACACCATTTTAATCCATTCACCCCAGCAAGAGCCGCTATAGCCGATTCTGCTAAAATAGGGAAACACACCATTATTCAACCCAATGTCTTTATTGGAAATAACGTGAAGATTGGTGACGATTGTTTGATACATTCCAATTGTGTTATTTACGATAACACCATCATAGGAAACAATGTTACGATTCATGGCGGTACCATTTTAGGTGCGGATGCATTTTATTATAAAACAGGACCAGAAAAGTTCGACAAACTTCTGAGCGGAGGGAATGTTGTTATTGATGATAATGTAGATATTGGGGCCTTATGCACTATTGATAGAGGTGTTAGCGCCTCAACAATAATTGGTAAAGGGTCGAAACTTGATAACCAGGTTCATGTAGGTCACGACACGGTTATTGGAAAACGATGCTTAATTGCGTCACAGGTTGGAATCGCCGGCTGTGTGTTGATAGAAGACTTGGTCACCATTTGGGGGCAGGTAGGTATTACCAGCGGTGTTATTATAGGTGAAAAAGCAATAATATCTGCCCAAAGTGGAGTGAGTAAATCACTTCCCGGTTTTAAATCTTATTTTGGAACACCAGCAGACGAATTCAGAAAAAAATACAAAGAATTGGCTTCCATACGGCTAATTCCAGACATCATAGAAAAACTAGATAAACTCCATGAGTAAAAGCGCAAAAGAAGTTGTAAAAGATTTTTACAATTCAGATTTATTGAAAGATTCCAATGTGTTGGAGCGATTTTTTCACCCAGATATGGTGCTTATTTGGAATAGTTCAGACGGGCTTACCATCATGCATTTTGATGAAATTGTAGAGTTCTTTTCTGAAATAAGACGGACCTACAACGATTTTAGGTCCGAAGTGAGTCATCTTTTGGCAGACGATGACCATGTGACTATTAGGTACAAATATTATGTCCGCACCATTGAAAACCCAGATGAAGAGCTTGGAATTGCGCATTTCATTGCCATTTGGGAAATAAAAGATGGAAAAATGTATAGAGGATATCAAGTGAGTCAGCCTGTTACAGACAAGGATGATACTAACGAATCTTACCATAAGGTTAAAGTCTAATTTCTTTTCTCAAACTCTATAAAAGATTATCTTTGCCGACGCTCTACGAAACGTAAAAGAGCGTTGTGTTATTTTTTCAAGTTAAGGTAAAGGATAACAGTTCAATTTAGAAAACTTCATATTTAAATAAAAAGACGATGAGCGTTTTAGTTAATAAAGATTCCAAAATTATAGTACAGGGATTCACTGGAAGTGAAGGTACCTTCCATGCCGGACAAATGATTGAGTACGGAACCAATGTAGTTGGTGGAGTTACTCCAGGGAAAGGTGGTCAAACACACCTCGATAGGCCAGTATTTAATACCGTAGCTGAAGCCGTTGATAAAGTGGGCGCAGATACCTCTATCATTTTTGTGCCGCCAGCCTTTGCTGCAGACGCAATTATGGAAGCTGCCAACGCTGGTATAAAAGTGATTATTACGATTACAGAAGGAATTCCTGTGGCCGACATGATTAAAGCCGCAGATTACATAAAAGACAAAGATTGCCGTTTGGTAGGTCCCAATTGTCCAGGAGTTATTACTCCAGGAGAAGCAAAAGTAGGTATTATGCCTGGATTTGTATTTAAAAAGGGCCGTGTTGGAATTGTATCTAAATCGGGTACTTTAACCTATGAAGCCGCAGATCAAGTGGTTAAGCAAGGCTTAGGGATTACTACAGCCATTGGAATTGGAGGAGATCCTATTATTGGAACAACGACCAAGGAAGCTATTGAGATGTTAATCAACGATCCAGAAACGGAAGCCGTTGTTATGATTGGTGAAATTGGTGGGCAACTGGAAGCAGATGCAGCTCATTGGTATAAAAATAGCGGAAGTAAAAAACCAGTTGTTGGTTTTATCGCAGGTGAAACAGCACCAGTTGGACGAACGATGGGTCATGCAGGAGCAATTGTAGGTGGTAGTGATGATACTGCACAAGCTAAAAAGAAAATTATGAGCGCTTGTGGAATTCACGTAGTAGACTCGCCAGCTGAGATTGGTAAAAAAGTAGCAGAAGTTTTAGGATAAAACTTTATGTAAATAATAACATCTAAGCCCTGTTAAATTTAGCGGGGCTTTTTTTATATTTGAGCATATTCCCATTCGGACTTAATTTTCAATAGGATTGTATCGGAATCAACTTTTAACAACTCAAAACCAAAATATGAAACTACTCGAAGGAAAAACGGCCATTATCACAGGTGGTAGCCGAGGTATTGGAAAAGGAATTGTAGAAACTTTTGCAAAACATGGAGCCAATGTGGCCTTTACGTATAATTCGTCTGAAGAATCTGCCAACGCCATTGCCGCCGCAGCTAGTAAAGAAGGAGTTAAAGTGATTGCCTACAAAAGTAACGCCGCTAATTTTGATGAATCTCAAGAATTGGGCGCCAAAGTATTAGAAGATTTTGGCAGCATTGACATTTTGATTAACAATGCAGGGATTACCAAAGACAATTTGTTGATGCGTATGTCTGAAGAGGATTTTGACAGAGTGATCGAGGTTAACCTAAAATCGGTTTTTAACATGACCAAGGCGGTACAACGCACTATGTTGAAACAAAGAAAAGGGTCTATCATCAATATGAGTTCGGTAGTTGGACTGAAAGGGAACGCTGGACAAACCAATTATGCTGCATCAAAAGCTGGTATCCTTGGATTTACTAAGTCTGTTGCCTTGGAGCTTGGATCTAGAAACATCCGTTGTAATGCTATTGCACCTGGTTTTATTGAGACTGAAATGACTGGTAAACTAGACGAAGCTACTGTTCAAAGTTGGCGAGATGCTATTCCGCTAAAAAGAGGAGGTAGCCCTGAAGATATAGCAAATGCTTGTGTGTATTTGGCTAGTGATCTTTCTGGTTATGTTACTGGACAAGTATTAAACGTCGACGGAGGAATGCTTACTTAATATTCTATATACGATAGTGGATTTACGATGGTATATCGTTTGTCCATATCGCAACCCCATATGAGCGCAGAAACCCTATTGTATATTGTAATTGCTGGAGTAATTTCCTTGGCTTTGGTGATTTTTATGTATGGCTATAAAACCAAGTATACTGGACGGTTGCGATGGCTATTTGGCGCACTTCGGTTCATCACATTGTTTTCGTTATTTCTGCTGCTTATTAACCCAAAATTTAAGACAGATACTTATATAATTGAAAAACCAAAACTACCAGTGCTGGTAGATAATTCGGCTTCTATAACCGAATTGGAGCAATCTGAAAGCATTACAAACGTGGTCACATCGCTTCAGAATAACACCGATTTAAACGAAAAGTTTGAACTTAATTTTTATAGCTTCGGAAGTGATTTTAAGGAGCTCGACTCTTTGTCTTTTTCAGAAAAGAGAACCCATATTTCAAAAGCTCTAAAACAGACGGATGCCTTGTTTAAAAATGAAACAGCTCCTACTTTACTGATAACAGATGGAAATCAAACTTTAGGGCAGGATTATGAATTTTCCAGCGTTTCTTTTTCCAATGCAATATATCCTATCATAGCAGGGGATTCAACCCAGTATGTTGATCTAAAACTAGAGCAGCTGAACACCAATAGATATTCATTTCTAAAGAACCAATTTCCGGTAGAAGCACTTTTAGTGTATAGTGGGCAAGGAACTGTTAATTCAGAATTTATAATTACGCAAGGAGGTCGTCGTGTATACGCTCAAAACGTCAGTTTTTCTGAAAACCAAAATACACAGACCATTGCGACCACTTTACCAGCATCAAGTGTTGGTTTACAGCGATATAGTGCTCAAGTTGTTCCTTTGAATGATGAAAAGAATAAAATAAATAACAGTAAGGCCTTCGCAGTTGAAGTAATTGACCAAGCTACGAATGTTTTGGTGGTAAGTAGTACGATTCATCCAGACTTAGGCGCACTCAAAAAAGCTATTGAGACCAATGAACAACGAACCGTAGTCTTTAAGAAGCCTAATGAAGCTGTAACGATATTAAATGATTACCAGTTGGTAATTTTATACCAGCCGGATCGTAGTTTTTCTACGGTTTATACAGAAATTACAAAGCTGAAAAAGAATACACTGACGATATCTGGCCTATTGACCGATTGGAATTTTTTGAATGCGAGTCAGTCCAATTTCAGTAAAGATGCTTCCAATCAGTCAGAGGATGTAACTGCCATCTTAAATCCAAATTATGGGGCCTATGCTGTTGATGATATTGGTTTTGAAGAATTTCCGCCTTTGCACACTGAGTTTGGGAGTTTGGAGATCAATGTGCCTCACGAGGTGCTTTTAGGGCAGTCCATTGCGGGTTTTTCTACAAGTTCAGCCTTGTTTGCTTCTACTGAAATTAATGGTGTACGCAATGCTATTTGGGACGGAGAGGGTTTTTGGAGATGGAGAGCGCAGTCCTATTTGTCAAGTGATAGCTTTGAAGATTTTGACGAGTTTATAGGTAACATTGTACAATATTTGGCATCCAATAAGCGCCGAAGTAGGATGGAAGTCAACTTTGAAACCTTCTACTACAATAATAATGCATTACAAGTTACCGCTCAATATTTCGACAAGAACTTTGTATTTGACAACCGTGCACAACTAACAATTTCGGTGAAAAACGAAGAAACAGATGAGCTTACAGTGTTTCCGATGTTGTTAAAAAATAATTTTTATGAGGTGGACTTGAATAGTTTGCCAGCTGCCAATTATAGTTTTACGGTGTCGATAAAGGACGAAGGAATAGCAAGAAGTGGAAATTTCACGATTTTAGAATTTAACGTTGAACAACAATTCTTGAACGCAAACGTAACAAAACTAGAGCGTATAGCGACAAATACAGGAGGAACAGCTTATTTTATCGATAATACGGAGGGTCTTATAGCCTCATTACTTGAAAATGACCAATATAAACCCATTCAGAAAAACGATCAAAAAGTCGTACCTTTAATAGATTGGAAATACCTGCTCGGATTGATGGTTATTGCATTATCTGCCGAGTGGTTTATTAGAAAATATAACGGACTTATATAACTATCAAAAAAAAACATTATGGATAAATTACCTAAAATTGGAATACCAATTATTATTATTATTATCATCTTAATTATTTTACTGGCCAAGTCTGCTGTGACTATCGGTTCCGGGGAAGCGGGGGTATTGTACAAGACATTTGACAAAGGGGTTGTTACTGATCAGCCACCCTTGGCTGAAGGATTTCACATTATCGCACCTTGGAATAAGGTCTTTGTGTACGAAGTACGTCAACAAGAGCTTTTTGAAAAAATGAAAGTGCTTTCTTCGAATGGATTGGAGATACAAATTGATGCTTCAGCATGGTACGAGCCTGTTTATAATGAACTAGGAAACTTACACCAGTCGTTAGGAGAGAATTACTTGCAACGAGTAATTCAACCAGCTATTCGCAGTGCAGCACGTAGTGTTGTTGGACGTTATACTCCAGAGCAATTGTACTCGAGTAAAAGAGATGCAATTCAAGAAGAAATTTTTGCTGAGACAAAAAAGATTTTAGACAAGCAATATGTTCAATTGAATGAGGTATTGGTACGTGATGTTACCTTGCCGAATACCATTAAAGAAGCTATTGAGCGTAAGTTGAGACAGGAACAAGAATCATTGGAATATGAGTTTAGATTAGTAACTGCTGCCAAGGAAGCTGAGAAAGTAATCATCGAAGCTGAAGGTAAAGCAGAATCTAACCGAATTTTAAGTGCTTCGCTAACGGATAAAATCTTACAAGATAAAGGTATTGACGCTACTGTTAAATTAGCCGAATCGCCAAATACAAAAATAATTGTTATAGGCTCCGGGGATAGTGGATTACCACTAATCTTAGGTAATAACTAACGGAATAAAAGTTTAACAAACCGCTCTTTTAATTAGGAGTGGTTTTTTTATGCTTTATAATTATTATTCGGCTTAAAAATGTATTTTTGAGGCACTATTAAAAAACAAATAAAATGAAGAGATTATACTTTTTGGCATTCACGTTTTTTGCAATTTATGGAGCTCAGGCTCAAGGGTTCGGTATTGGTATAGGCGCTGGATATCTTTCAGAAATTGAAGGTTTTGGTGGTAGCGCAGACCTTATTTATGAATTTGACGAACATTGGGGAGTTTCCTCAACCTTTACCTATTCGGTTGCCGATAAGGAAGGAGTGCGCGCCAAATGGACCATTGTTGACATAAATGCGAGATACAAAGTTATTGACGAATTGTATTTATTAGCCGGTGGAGAATACCTAAGTGTAGATTTAAAACTCCTCGGACTTGGAGGAGGAAACCCCATTGGAGCTGAACAATCGTTTAGCACCTCTGATTATGGTATAAATGCCGGTACTGGTTATACCTATAACCTAGTAGATAATGTAAATGTATTTGCTGAAGTAAAGTATGTCTTTTTGGACCAGGGATATGTACATGGTAAGCTTGGTCTTCGATTTAATTTCTAAAACATGAAAGTCATCATCATTAATGGTCCTAATCTAAATCTCCTTGGAAAAAGAGAGCAAAACATTTATGGTGATTTATCATTTGAAGAATTTTTCGCGGCCTTAAAAGAAAAGAACCCAACCATTCAGTTAGAACATTTTCAGTCGAATATAGAAGGAGAACTCATAAATAAAATTCAGGAAGTTGGATTTTCTTACACCGGAATTATCCTAAATGCTGCCGCCTATACACATACTTCGATAGGAATAGGGGATGCGGTAAAAGCAATTGAAACCCCCGTTATTGAAGTTCATATTTCAAATACTTTTGCACGAGAGGAGTTTAGACATCATTCCTATATCTCGCCTGCTGCTAAAGGTGTTATTCTTGGCTTTGGTTTACAAAGCTATGAGCTGGCTCTTGAAAGTTTTAGTAAATCTTAATTTTATTTTTCGTGGGTGTTTATAGAACTTTTACGAAATCAGAAAAATTTAGGGTTTCTATTACAATTATCTACCTTGCCATTTTCTTACTTTTTTTCTTAAGCATTCCTATGCTGTTTCAGTGGGTCGGCTTATTATTTATAGGGATGCTAGTTTTTTTCTTTATACTAGGGGCTTGGATTATTAAATTTTTTACCTTCTCAACTCCGGCGAAATTTCATGGCGAATTTGATGGTACCTTAGAGTTTTGTCAGGATAAGGTTGTAATTAGAGATGCAGAGTATCCTATAAATTCCATACGAAAAATTGAGCTTGAAGTATCTGATTATGCAGGTAAGGGAAGTTTTGTAGTCACTTTAGACCCAAACCTTTCCAATGGTACAGATAATAATTTGGTATTGACTTTAAAGACTCAAGAGAAAGTACGGGTGTATTTTCAATTACAAAGTAAAGTTCACTTTAGACAAGAAAGAGAGGCATTAATAAGCTACCATAAGCATCATAAGATTTCATTTTTAAGACTTATTGATCTTTTAGGAATCAAAAAGTATGAAGCCATCCAGGAGTTCAAAAAAAGTCTATAAAAAACCCCGCAAAGCAGGGTTCTTACATCTTTATATTAAATTCTATTTTTTACAAATGAATCACTTCCCCATAAGCATCGGCAACCGCTTCCATTACTGCTTCACTCATTGTTGGATGAGGGTGAATGGTTTTTAAGACTTCATGTCCTGTTGTTTCCAATTTTCTGGCGATTACGGCTTCAGCGATCATATCGGTTACACCGGCACCAATCATATGGCATCCCAGCCATTCTCCATATTTGGCATCAAAAATCACTTTCACAAATCCATCTTTAGCTCCGGAGGCGCTTGCTTTTCCACTAGCTGAAAAAGGAAACTTACCAACTTTCAATTCGAAACCGGCTTCTTTTGCTTGCTTTTCTGTCATTCCTACACTCGCTATTTCTGGCGAGGTATAAGTACAGCCTGGAATATTTCCGTAGTCAATAGGTTCTACATGCAGACCTGCAATCTTTTCTACACAGGTAATTCCTTCTGCAGAAGCAACATGGGCTAGGGCAGGACCTGGTGTTACATCTCCAATAGCATAATAGCCTGGGATATTGGTCTGGTACCAGTCATTTACAATAATCTTGTTTCGATCTTGGACAATACCAACATCTTCCAAACCGATGTTTTCTAAGTTAGAAACGATTCCAACGGCTGAAAGAACAACTTCTGCTTCCAAAACTTCTTCTCCTTTTTTAGTTTTCACCGTAGCTTTCACTAGTTTTCCTGAAGTATCCACGCTTTCAACAGATGCATTGGTCATCACTTTGATTCCTGATTTCTTAAAGATGCGCTCAAACTGCTTTGATACGTCCTCGTCTTCAATAGGGACTAACTGAGGAAGGTATTCAACAATGGTTACCTCAGTACCCATCGAATTGTAGAAGTTCGAAAACTCTACTCCAATAGCACCGCTACCAACCACAATCATGCTTTTTGGTTGTTTTGGTAAGGTCATCGCTTCTCTATATCCAATTACTTTCTTTCCATCTTGCGGAAGGTTAGGTAATTCACGTGAACGTGCTCCAGTAGCGATGATGATATGATCTGCGCTATATACGGTTCCATCAACCTCCACCTTTTTACCTGGCTTTAATTTTCCGTAACCATTGATAACATCAATTTTGTTCTTCTTCATTAAAAACTGAACTCCTTTACTCATTCCATCCGCTATACCACGGCTTCGTTCCACCACCTTTGTAAAGTCCTTATCTGCACCAGTAACCGTCAGGCCGTAGTCCTCAGCATGCTTTAAATATTCAAATACTTGCGCACTTTTTAAAAGGGCTTTGGTAGGAATACATCCCCAGTTAAGGCAGACACCTCCTAGGCTTTCCTTTTCAATAATAGCTGTTTTTAAACCTAATTGGGAAGCTCTTATTGCCGCGACATATCCGCCGGGACCGCTTCCTAAAACTATGATATCGTATTTACTCATTTCGTAATAGTATTGACATGTTTTTGAAGAAGCGAATTTACGAAATAAAAAGGCATCCAAGAAAGGAGTGTATTAAAAAACGATTTCCAGATTCTAAAAATATTTCTTTAGAATCTAGAATCTGGAATCGGACTGGGACAATTCAATAGGCTTATCCTTTCACTAAAACATAGCCTCTATTTGTTTTGCGGTATCTATTGCCATTCCAACTATAATAACGCTTGCCATTCACGACTACCACTTTATGATTTCTCGGTGCTTTTTTAACTACAACTACCTTGCTAGCTGGTGCTTGAATTACCACTCTAGTGGCACATGATGTAAATGCGAATGCTACGAATGCTAGCAAAAAAAGAATTTTTTTCATGATCTGTTAAATTTGAGTTCAACAGTATGACCTCGATAATAAGCAAAGGTTTAATAATTCAATCTTATGACAAGGAATAAAAAACGCCAAATTCCGAGAACTAATGCTCTGGAATTTGGCGTTTAACCTTTAGAATTTAATTTTCTTAGGTATTCTTGAAGTCGACTGATAGTGAATTTACACAATAGCGCTGCCCTGTTTCTGTAGGACCATCATTAAATATATGTCCTAAATGACTTCCACAGTTAGCACAGAGAATTTCTGTACGAATCATTCCAAGGGTGCTATCCTTAATGTATTCGACCGAACCTTCAATAGATTCGTCAAAAGAAGGCCAACCACAACCACTATCAAATTTACTATTGCTTTCAAACAGAGGAGTAGCACAAGCACCACATTTGTAGGTGCCGTCTTCAGCCGTTAGGTTGTATTTTCCAGTAAATGGACGTTCTGTTCCTTTTTTTCGCAGAATGCGATACCGCTCTTCACCAAGCTCGGCCAGCCATTCTTCTTCTGTCTTATGGGTTTTATATTTACTCATTCTTCGGTATAAATTGTAAGGCAGCTCCATTAATACAATGGCGTTTTCCAGTGGTTTCTTGGGGTCCATCATTAAAAACATGCCCCAGGTGTCCACCGCAAGTCCCGCAATGTTCTTCGGTTCGCACATATCCCGTCACGTAATCAGTACTGAAAGAAACGTTTCCTTTTACTTCCTGATCAAAACTAGGCCAACCTGTACCACTGTCAAATTTATCTTTACTAGTAAAAAGTGGGGTACTGCAAGCAGCACAAACAAAGGTGCCCTGGCTGTAATTTTTATTTAAATCACTAGAAAAAGGACGTTCTGTGCCTGCTTCACGCAATACATAAAATTGTAAATCCGTTAGTTGAGCTTTCCATTCGGCTTCTGTCTTAGTGATTGGAAAAACTTCTGCCTTTTTGGCGTTCTGAGCGTTAGAATTACAGCTCATGAACACCATACATACCAGTAAAATGCTTATTTGTTTCATTATTGCTTGTTTAATTTCCTATAAATTCGAAATCGCCAGAATTTATTAATTGATCCATAGTTAAATTGGCGTCCGCAAATTCGGAAGGCACCACTGCGATTCGGAACGTTTGGTCGTTGGTAAACCCGTTTCCTAACGTACCCAAATCAATATCTCCCTGCAAAAATAGCAATACATCTACAAACGAATGATTATAGGTGTATTGAAATGATCCCTCACCATCAAGATATATTGTTTGTGGCAAAGGGCTCCACACATCCAGCGTTCCACCATTTCCATCTGGAACAACATCTTCCAACCAATACGCAAGTACGACATCGCTTTCAAAAACTTCGACATTGGAAGGTATGGTCACCAATTGTTGATAATCGTTGTTCGCTGTGAAATTGACGGTCGCCTCAAAAACTTGTCCTAGAATGTTTATTCCTGGTTCACCTGGAGGTCCTTGATCGCCTTCACAAGAGGAAAATAATAACGAACTGCCAACAACTAATAATAAAAGTATTTTTTTCATAATTTATATTTTTTTGATACAGTCATGTTGATAGCAAAATTCATTCCAGTTTTGTTTTCGTCCAAATTGAATTTTCATCGATTTTCAACGCGGTGTAAATAACACACATATAAAATTATATGGCTATATTTATGACTTAAATAATAATACAAACAGAATGAAGATTAAACAAACCATCTCGTTGGTTACCGTGTTAGTTATTGTGTTGAGCTGTAGTACAAATCCGTTCACCAATAAAAAGACCCTTGCATTGGTTCCGAATTCGCAGTTATTCCCCATGGCTTTTCAGCAATACGATCAATTTTTAACTGAAAATAAGATAATTAAAGGCACCAAGGATGCGAATATGATTACCAAAGTCGGGCAAAAGATATCCGTAGCTTCCGAACGATGGCTCACCGCAAATGGATATGGTGGTTACCTGAAAGACTATGCTTGGGAGTACAACCTAGTAGATGACCCTACTGTTAACGCATGGTGTATGCCCGGTGGTAAAATTGTTTTTTACTCTGGTATATTACCCATTGCTGCAGGTGAAACTGGAGTTGCAGCCATTATGGGCCACGAAGTCGCGCATGCACTTGCCAATCATGGACAACAACGTATGAGTTTAGGACAAATTCAAGCTTTAGGAGCGGTTGCAGGTAATGTAGCTTTAAACAATGATCCGAAAAAAGCAGCAATATTTAATCAGGCGTACGGTATTGGAAGTGCAGTAGGAGTGATGTTACCCTTCAGTAGAAACCATGAAAGCGAAGCAGATCGAATTGGGCTGACATTAATGGCCATTGCAGGATACGATCCTATTGAAGCTGCAGATTTATGGAGACGCATGAAGGCGAATTCGGGAGGACAAGCACCACCAGAGTTTTTAAGTACACACCCTTCTAGTGATACTAGAATCAAGAATATTACGGAATGGGCACCACAGGCCAAAGTTGAGGCTCGTAAATATGGGGTGACTAGTTTCAAGAAAAAATGATCTAACTTAACTTTAAAGCTGCTCGATGCCTGAGCCTTTTTTAGGGGAGCGGCTTTTTTTTATGAAACTATGGGAAATTTGCCAAAAGGAAGTAAGAAATTATTGAATGCTTGGGCCTTCTATGACTGGGCCAATTCTGTTTACAGTTTGGTGATAGCTTCGGCTGTATTTCCATTGTTTTATGGCGCTTTGTTCCGAATAGAAGGAATTGAGAGAATCGAAGTTTTAGGAGTTTCACTTGAAAGCAGTAACGTTATTTTCCTGAGTACTGCAGTAGCTTTTCTTATTGTTTCAATCATTTCTCCCATACTTTCAGGGGTGGCCGATTATGTTGGAAACAAAAAAGTTTTTCTTAAGTTTTTCTGTTATCTAGGTGCCTTGAGCACCATTGCGTTGTATTGGTTTAGTTTGGAGCATATCTACTTGGGACTTTTCTTCTATATCGCTGCGTTAATAGGGTTTTGGGCTAGTTTGGTTTTTTACAATTCATATTTACCTGATATCGCACATAAAGAGCAACACGATAGTATTAGTGCCAAAGGCTTCTCCATGGGATATATTGGGAGTGTCATTTTATTGGTGCTCTGCTTGGTGCTTATTTTAAGTCAAGAAGAGGAAAATCAAGTACAGATGATGCGATGGTCCTTTGTATTAACTGGTGTTTGGTGGATTGGATTTAGTCAATACACTTATTTACATCTTCCAAAAGGGAATAATAATAGTGGAAAGTTTGGAAAAGGAGTGATTTTCAAAGGATTCCATGAGTTGAGAACAATTATTCGAGCTTTAAAATCTCAGTTGCAACTCAAAAGATATCTTATCGCATTTTTTGTGTATAGTATGGCCGTGCAAACGGTAATGTTGGCAGCCGCATATTTTGGAGAGAAGGAATTGGAATGGGGAAGTGACGGTGAACGGGTTATGGGCCTTATTGTTAGTATTCTTTTAATACAACTTATTGCCGTAGTGGGAGCTATATTAACATCGCGACTCTCTGCTAAAGTTGGAAATATAAGGGCGCTTATTTACATCAACATCTTTTGGATTGGACTATGTGCTTACGCTTACTTTATAACAACACCAGTACAATTTTATTTTGCCGCCGCATTTGTAGGCTTGGTAATGGGTGGAATTCAAGCATTGTCAAGATCAACTTATTCCAAATTTTTACCAAAAACGGAAGACACGACTTCATACTTTAGTTTTTACGACGTCGCGGAAAAAATTGGAATTATTATTGGCATGTTTATATTCGCTGTGGTAGGAGAACTTACCGGAAGTATGCGTTATCCTATTGTTTTTCTCATAATTTTCTTTGTAATGGGGGTGTTTTTGTTACTTAGAGTACCTAGAAATGAAAATGATTAGACAATTTTTCTTTATGTTTGCGTTGTATACCAAACAATCTACTTAATCTATGAAGAAGTTACAATTACTCAATTGGATGCTTTTTGCCCTATTAGCATTCACCTTTTCAGCTTGTGATAATGAACCGTTGGAGGGAGAATTTATTACTGGTGGCGGTGGAGGTAATACTGCCGAAGAAGGACAATTTGTAGCTAATATAGCAGGAGTTTCCTTTCTTGCTGAAACTACCAACAACTTGTACAATCCAGATATCGGAGCCTTAATTATTTCAGGTATTAAGCAAGATGGAGAATCGATTTTCCTAGCTGTAAATAATGCGGGAGTAGGAACATTTAATCTTACAACCGTTGACAATACTTCTAATAGTGGAACCTATTTTCAAGCAGGTTCTGTTTTTAACCCATACCTAACCAATGGTCTTGCTGGTGGTTCTGGACAATTGGATATCACCACTTTTGATGTAGATAACCTATCTGTTACTGGAACGTTTGCAATCATTGGAGTACGTGCTGAATTGGATGCAGATGGCAATCCGGTTTTGGATAGCAACGGCGATCCTATTTTTCAAAGCATAACTATTTCTGAAGGGAGCTTTAATGCAATTCCACTTACCATAGATACTTCTACTGGAGGTGGAGGAGGAGTAGGTGTTGATCCTGATCCTGAATTTTTCGCCTTAGTAAGAGGAGATGAATTTTTGGACGAAACCTTTACAGCAGAAAAAGTGATGGTAGCAGATGAACCGATGGTTAAGATTGTTGCTATTTCTACGGAAGGAGCAGTCATCCGTATTGATATCCCAGAAGGATTAGGAACGGGTACTTTTAACTTTGTTGACCCTATTTCAGACGGAACCAAACTAATTGCTATTTATACAACCCCAGATGGAAGAACCTATACTTCGGGAGAGTTCGTGGATACGGGCTCGATTACTTTAACTGAATTTGGTGGGGCTACTGGAAAATTGGCAGCTACTTTTTCATTCTTGGCATCCGATGTGGTACCACCCATTGATACTACAGATTTTGAAATCACAGAAGGAAGATTTAACATAGACTACATTAGTGATTCGGGAACGGTGGAAAATTCATTCTCTGCAGACATTGATGGTGCAGCATATACACCATCGAGCATTGATGTGACTCAAGCTCCATTTGGATCGAATACCAGAATTATCGTAACAACCATTGATGCGTTGTCAAATAAAAGCTTAACGATCTCATTTCCTATAGATATTGAGGTGGGTGCATACGATATGACTACGACTACCTTAGATGGTTCTGAAAAAGTTGGTTTGTACAATCCAGACATTGGTAATTCAATTCTTTTCGCTTCTGAGCCAGGTACATTGACCATTACGAGCTACGAATTAAGTAGTGGTATTGTGGAAGCAACCTTCAGCTTTACGGGTATAGACCCTGCTGGAAATGATTCTACCGAGTATGCAATTACGAACGGACAGTTTGTTATTCAGTATTAAAAACTACAATTAACTATATAAAAAAAGCCGCCCAATGAAGGAGCGGCTTTTTTTATGGGATAGGGTGACCCTTAGTTAGAGGAAATATCACCTGATCCAGATGTTTTCGTATCACTTTTCTCAGGATTACCTGAGTAAGTAATGTCGCCAGATCCATTCACACGAGCCTTTAAGCTTTGTTTAGCCACTACACGAGCATCCCCAGAGCCAGAAACCCTTGCGTCTGTGTTTTGAGATATGAGGTTCGATCCTGTGAAGTCTCCACTTCCAGTAACGCTTATTTCTAACGAATTTGTTGATCCTGTTAAAACCATATCTCCGGAACCAGTAACACTAGCATCCACCCTATTAGCCTCAATAGAAAGTTCAACATCACCTGAACCTGTAACATTTACTTCAAGCGCATCCGTTTTGATAGTGTCTTTCGTATCAATATCCCCTGAGCCTACCAAGGCTACTTCAGAAATATCATTAAAAGGTACAGTAATGTGGATTCCTTTTTTTGTTTTTAAGTAAGTGTTCTTTTTAGTTTTGATCACTAACATATTGTTCTTTACTTCAATCTCTAGGTATTCGTGAAGATTGTCATCGGTAGTGACCGTAATGGTTCCTTCCGTACCTTTTTCTAGATGAATATCCATGGATCCAACACCTTGAATACCATCATAGTTTCCAGTGTTTACCGTTTTAGTGGTCACGTTTCCGCTTCCAACAACTTTTTTGTTTCCCCACTGTGCATTACTTTCAGAAATTCCTAAAAGTGATAGTGAGATTGCTAGGGTTAATTTTAATAGAGTTTTCATGTGTTTATGTTTATTAGTTTCTTTCTAGTGTTACTCCTCCGTATTGGGAAACAATGTTTATGTTATTTCCAGAACCTTTAGTGCCATTGTAGCCACTATAGCTTTTTCTGGAGTTAGATTTAGATTGTTTCAAGATCTCTAATCCATCTTCCCCTCTCAGACTTGCATAAGAAAGTTCGATCATAAAATCAAAGTTATATCCTGATTCATATCCAATTTTAATTCCGGCATATTCAGATTCGATGTTGATATCTCCTGCCGAGCTAGCTACAGTTTCAATAGTAACCGAGCCATAGTCTGTGTCAACTTCTAAACTACCAGTAAGTGTTCCTAATCTTAACGGAATGTAATCCCCGTTGCCCACAAGGTCTTTAACCGATCCTACGATCATTTTACCATAATCGTTATTATAGTCGATCCTATTGGCTTGCTGCACCTCACTTTTGGTATAGTCTGCATTCAATTCTAAATCACCAACTTTTTCTAGTACAAAGCTCGAATAGTCGGCATTAATTTTTCCATTTCTCATATAACCAATGGTCGAATTTTTACTGTAATCGAAGCTTAAATAGTTATTTTCGGAATTGAGCTGCCCAATGTTTAATTGGCCATAGTCACAATCGATACGTGCATTTCCATTAAGTTCATTAATGCTGATGCCACCGTAATCATTGTTCAGGTCTACGCTATTTCCAATAGGTAGTTTAATGATGTAGTTCACTTCCATTTTAATGTTGTTATTCTTACCCCACCAGCTCCAAGAAGAATTATTGCGATCTCCAAAGGTTGTTTTAGCTGATACCTGATTGGCGCTGCCACTAAATTCAACATTAATTTTGCTCAATTTGGCTTCAACTTTACTTTCGTTGTCTCCATTGGTAGTAATGACTACTTTAATAACGATTCTATTCTCGCTCCAAGTTACGATGTCTACATTTCCGTAGGAGTTATACACCTTAAGACCAGCATTGGCATTCACTGTGTATTCCTTGTTTAATGTCTTGGTCTTGGTATATTTCCCTTTAAATTTGGGGTTCTCACTGGCGAAAAGCGCCATAGGTATTATTAAAAATACTAGGAGTGTTTTAAATAATTGTTTCATTTTGATTTGCTTTTAGTGTTTTAATTTCTTCTATGTTTTCGATTACTTGTTGCAGTAATTCTATTCTATTTTGAAAATTGGTAATCATCGCAGAGATCACTCGTTTGTCATTTCCACTTTCCACCAAATCAATTTTTAGTTGGTCATAATCACTTTCAAGTATTTCCAGACGTTTCAAGGTATCTTCTATAAGTGCCTTTGAATCTAAGTCTTCAAAACTTTTAAGTGTTTCCAACTCTTGACTAATTGCGGTAGTGAAAAAAGACTGCGTTTGTTCCATTTCTGGAGATACACTTGCTAATCCCTCAGCGTCGGTATCGTCAGTCTGTAAAAAGATTCCAGCGCAAACCAGCAACACTATAGACGCGGCAATAGATAACGGTCTCCAAATATTTGGTTTCCGTTTTGTCACCGCTGCTTGGGTGTTTAGTTTTTCTAGGAACCTTCTTTGATGATTGGCAGATGTTTCGTGTATATCGAAAGTACCTTCCAAGCGTTCAAATAATTGTTCTAAAGAGTCTTTTTGTTTCATAATTCTACGGTAATTAATTTTTTTCTTAAACTATCTTTGGCTCTAGAAATCAGGGTTCTACAATTGGCATAGCTAATTTCCAAAACTTCACATATTTCTTCATAATCATAACCTTCTATGAAATGAAGTGATAATATGTTTTTATAGCTATCGGTTAGGCCGTTCATGCATTCCATTAATTGGCTGGTGCGTAACTGATTGTATTCAACGTTGGCGCGTTCTAGTTCGTCATCGGCTTCTTCAGTGATATTTTCTTCTGAAACCTGGATAAACCGTTGTGCTTTTCGATACCGAACAATGCTTTTGTTAATTACAATACGTTTCAACCATGAACCGAAAGTTGCAGTCCCTTTAAAACTATCAAGCTTACTAAAAGCAGTGATAAAGGATTCTTGCATAATATCTTCGGCTTCAGCGGTATCTTTTACAATACGCAATGCAGTATTAAACATTGCCTTTTGGTAGCGGTTATACACTTCCAATTGTGCCATCTGATTTCCATCATGACAAAGAGCGAGTAATGAATCAATATTTTGTTTGGTTAGTGTCAAAAAAAATGGTTCGTTTACAGTAGAGATATACTGGATTTAAATTTGTTACACTTTATTCTGAAAAAACAGTTCAACTGGCATAACAATTGTCTTTATATGTATGAAAAACCTAGGAAACATGTTGTGTTTATAGGTTTTACTGAAAAATAGAAAAAATAATTTAAATTAGAAGACATTCACATAGGATCATTTATATGACAGAATGTCTCACGATAATATATGGCTAAAACCAAATTAATAACGCTAGACAGTTTGTCATTTCAAGAATTGAATGAAGACGCAGAGTTAATCCCTTTGATGACACCAGAAGATGAAGATGCGATGGCCAAGGAAGAACTTCCTGAGACCTTACCCATTCTTCCGCTTAAAAACACCGTCCTTTTTCCTGGAGTTGTAATTCCGATTACCGCAGGGAGAGACAAGTCGATTAAACTGATCAATGAAACTAATAAAAGCAGCAAGGTAATAGGTGTTGTTTCTCAAAAGGATGAATCGAATGAGAACCCTGGGTTAGCAGACATCAATACGGTGGGTACAGTAGCGAGAATTTTACGTGTACTCAAAATGCCCGATGGGAATACAACGGTTATTATTCAAGGGAAAAAACGTTTTGAAGTAGAGCAGTTGGTGACAACCGAACCCTATTTAACAGCCACCATCAGTGAGGTTGCGGAAGCAAGACCGGCAGTTGATAATAAAGAGTTTTCTGTTATTATCGATTCGATTAAGGAATTGGCATTGGATATTATCAACGAAAGTCCTAACATTCCTTCCGATGCGGCCTTTGCTATTAAGAATATTCAGAGTAACTCATTCTTAATCAATTTTGTTTCCTCCAATTTAAATATTTCCGTAGAAGAAAAACAAAAGTTATTGGAGATCAATGACCTAAATGAGCGAGCACTAGAAACGTTGCGCTATATGAATATTGAGTTGCAAAAATTGTCGCTCAAACAGGATATTCAGTCTAAAGTAGAGACCGATATCAACAAACAGCAGCGCGATTATTTTCTTCAGCAACAAATGAAGACCATCCAAGAAGAATTGGGAGGTACGTCACATGAAGCTGAAATAGAGGAGATGCGGGCGAAATCCAAAACCAAGAAGTGGAATAAAGAAGTCGCAGAGCATTTTGACAAGGAATTGGTCAAAATACAGCGAATGAACCCTCAGGTGGCTGAATTTGGCATTCAACGCAACTATTTGGACCTGTTACTCGAATTACCTTGGAATGAATACAGCAAGGATATTTTCGATCTTAAACGGGCTAGAAAGATTTTAGACCGTGATCATTATGGTTTGGACGATGTGAAACGCCGTATTATAGAATACTTGGCAGTTCTAAAGCTGCGTAACGACATGAAGTCTCCTATTATATGTCTTTATGGACCTCCAGGTGTTGGAAAGACTTCCTTAGGAAAGTCTATTGCCGAAGCGCTTGGACGTAAGTATGTACGCATGTCCTTAGGTGGTTTACGTGACGAAGCCGAGATTCGTGGTCATAGGAAGACTTATATAGGTGCTATGCCAGGTCGTATTATTAAAAGTATCAAAAAAGGGAATACGGGGAACCCAGTATTTGTTTTGGATGAAATAGATAAACTATCAGTGGGTAGCCAAGGAGATCCTTCTTCGGCCATGTTGGAAGTATTAGACCCAGAGCAGAATAATGCGTTCTATGACAACTTCTTAGAATTGGGTTACGATTTGTCCAAGGTGATGTTTATCGCCACCTCTAACAGTTTAGGAACCATTCAGCCTGCGTTGCGCGACCGAATGGAGGTTATCAATGTATCTGGATATACAATTGAAGAAAAAGTGGAGATCGCTAAGCGTCATTTACTTCCGAAGCAATTAAAGGAACATGGGCTTACCACGAAAGATCTGAAAATAGCCAAGCCACAGCTTGAAAAAATAGTGGAAGGCTATACAAGAGAAAGTGGTGTTCGTACCCTTGAAAAGCAAATTGCCAAAATGGTACGCTATGCAGCCATGAATATCGCAATGGAAGAAAAGTATGTGTCTAAAATGACTAATGAGGTCATCGTGGAAGTACTTGGGTCTCCAAAATTGGAGCGAGACAAATATGAAAACAATGATGTGGCAGGTGTAGTAACCGGTTTGGCATGGACCCGAGTAGGTGGAGATATTCTTTTTATTGAATCGGCCATATCCAAAGGGAAAGGCGTGCTTACCATGACTGGGAACTTAGGTAAAGTGATGAAAGAATCGGCAACGATTGCACTAGAGTATATTAAGTCGAATGCGAGTCAGCTAGGTATTGACCCAGAAGTGTTCGAAAATTATAACATTCATATTCACGTTCCTGAAGGTGCAACACCTAAAGATGGTCCCAGTGCTGGAGTAACGATGCTAACCTCCTTGGTTTCGCTATTTACCCAGCGAAAAGTGAAGAAAAGTTTGGCGATGACTGGTGAGATTACGCTACGAGGTAAAGTACTTCCTGTGGGCGGAATTAAGGAAAAAATTCTAGCCGCCAAACGAGCGCGAATTAAAGAGATTTTACTTTGTGAAGATAATCGAGCGGATATTGAAGAAATTAAGCCCGATTATTTGAAAGGTTTGACCTTCCATTACGTTAAAGAGATGAGTGATGTGATACATTTAGCCATTACCAATCAAAAAGTGAAAAACGCGAAGAAATTGTAAGTTATGGAATGAATAGACTTGGATATTGGCCAGAAAATTGAAACTTTGAAGTAGAGCGCCGAAACCTTTTCACATTCCCGAAAATAATTTATCATTGTACTCGTTTATCTTACCAGAGAAGGACACTCAAATTAATGATTCGAAAGCTAGTCTTTTTATTTGCCCTATGTTTTGCTACCGCTACTTACGCTCAGGTTGGAGGTAGGGCGACGTATCAATTTTTAAATCTTGTTAATTCTCCACGTCAGGCAGCCTTGGGAGGTAAAGTAGTAACCAACTACGATTACGACCCTACGCAGGGCTTATTTAACCCAGCAAGTATTAACTGGGAAATGGACAATCAGTTATCAGTTAATTTTGTTGATTACCTAGGAGATGTGAGTTACGGTACCGCCTCCTATGCTTATTTATGGGATCGTCGCACACAGGTGTTGCACGGTGGAGTTACCTATATTAACTATGGAAACTTTGATGGTTATGACGAACAAGGAAATGAAACCAGTAGTTTTAGTGGTGGGGAAGTAGCGCTTTCTTTAGGCCATGCAAGAAATATAGCTTTCACCGATTTCCATGTGGGAGCGAATGTCAAGTTTATTTCATCCAAGTTGGAGCAATATTCTTCCTTTGGTGTTGCAGTAGATATTGGGGTGATGTATAGATATGAACCTTGGGATTTACACATTACGGGTGTCGCACGTAACCTAGGTACTCAAATCACTCCCTATGAAGATACTTATGAGAAACTTCCTTTCGAAGTTATTTTAGGTATTTCACAGACTTTACAAAACATACCAATACGCTGGCATTTCACCTTGGAAAACATGCAGCAATGGGATATAGCATTTGCGAACCCCAACAGGGATGAAAATGATTTGGAGGGTACTACCACTTCCGAAAAAATCACCTTTGTGGATAACGCTTTCCGACATATGATTGTTGGTATTGAACTCTTTCCAGAAAGCGGTTTTAATATACGTTTGGGGTATAATTTGAGACGTGGTGAAGAGCTGCGTATTATTGAGCAGCGTTCTTTTGCCGGTATAAGCGCTGGTTTCTCTATTAAACTTAATAAATTGCGACTTAGTTATTCCTATTCAAAGTTTAATGCGGCGGCGGCGTCCAGTTACTTCGGATTGAATATAAACTTGCAATAATGCGAACCTTAATCATTGCCATCGACGGATTTTCTTCTACGGGTAAAAGTACCGTGGCAAAACAACTGGCCGATTATCTAGATTATTTATTTGTAGATACGGGCGCCATGTATCGAGCGGTAACCTTGTTTGCACTTCGGAAAGGTTTTTTGACTCAAGGCAAAGTGGATGTTTCTAGTTTGATTGAATCACTCAGCGAAATAAATTTGAAGTTTGTAAAGAATTCTGAAGGGAAAAGAGAAATCTTTCTCAATAACGAAAATGTAGAGAAAGACATCCGGACCTTAGCTGTGTCTGAATATGTAAGTCCGGTAGCAACCATTTCTGACGTCCGTAAAAAACTCGTGGAACAACAGCGAAAAATGGGTGAGGGGCAAGGTATTGTTATGGATGGACGCGATATTGGCACGGTGGTATTCCCCAATGCCGACTTAAAGATATTCATGACCGCTTCATCAGAAATTAGAGCCCAACGACGCTACGATGAGTTATTAAAACGCGGAGACAGCATTGACTACATAGAAGTTCTGGAAAACGTTACAGAACGAGATCATATTGATTCTACAAGAGAAGATTCCCCGCTGCGCCAGGCAGTTGATGCTATTGTTATTGATAATAGCGAAACCAATCTCGAAGATCAGTTTCATATGCTATTGCAATTAGCGAAGGATCGTATCGCTGGGCGAGTTTAAATTCTAGGGCATAAAAAAACCGCCCAGATCAAGGGGCGGCCGCTTTCATAGCCAATTTTTAATTGGAGGGAGATATCTCTATAAAAAGTGTGGTTGATTGATTTCTTGCCTTTCGGCGGCGTAATAGCCAGCGTCATTCGTCTTCAAAAGAAAAAGATCCCTACGCTGTGCTCCTCGCTTCATTACTTTATGAATGTTCTGTGCTAAATTCATGGTTTTGGTTTTTATTGATTCGGTCTAAAGAACGTTATCTATAACGTCTTTTTGAGTTCCAAGTAAATCCTAAAGAGTTCTTAGGTTTTTCCGTTAATGTGTTTGTGCTTAATGTTCTCATAGTGCTGTTCGTTTATTGGTCAGTGATGAATGATGCTTATTATCTAAAGCGTCTTTTTGAGTTCCAAGTAAATCCTGTTGAATTTTTAGGTTTCTCTGTCAATGTGTTTCTATCTAATGTTCTCATGATGTTGTTCGTTTATTGGTTAGTGTTGAATGGTGCTTGTTATCTAAAGCGTCTTTTTGAGTTCCAAGTAAATCCGGCTGAATTTTTAGGTTTCTCTGTCAATGTGTTTGTGTTTAATGTTCTCATGGTGTTGTTCGTTTATTGATTAGTGGTAAATGGTGCTTATTATCTAAAGCGTCTTTTTGAGTTCCAAGTAAATCCGGCTGAATTTTTAGGTTTCTCTGTCAATGTGTTTCTATCTAATGTTCTCATGGTGTTGTTCGTTTATTGATTCGTGTTGAATGGTGCTTATTATCTAAAGCGTCTTTTTGAGTTCCAAGTAAATCCGGCTGAATTTTTAGGTTTCTCTGTCAATGTGTTTGTGTTTAATGTTCTCATGATATGTTTTTTTTAAAATTGTAATTGTTGTTTTTTGTTATACTAGATAGACGACGATAAATATAAAATGTTACAGTACTGTGTTATGCAAAGTACTATTTTAACGATAGTTTAACAGATTTTAGCAATAATAGCAGAGTGGGGCTACATATATAAAGGTATTAGTGTTGAAGAAATAATCCAATAATATTAGATCATTCATCGAAATTTTAAATTCCTTGCTTAGATATCGTAAATCATATATCGTATATCCTTCATTATATATCGAAATCAAACATCGTATATCTACGAAATGCTTTGAAAATCAAAATAGAAACCTTATTTTTGCACCCCTTTTGGCGCCATAATCTGAAAGCAAGAGGGATAAAAACAAACAATCGTAACCCTTCTGTGGGATCGTAGCATAACTTTCAGAGAGAACACAGAATACAAAAACAGGCTTTTGCACATAAGCATCCTTAAAATATAGGTGCCGCGAAAGCAACTCAGTACAAAATGGCTGAAGAAAATAAACAAGAAGAAGTAGTTGTGGAAGCAACTGCTGAAGCTACAACAACCGAACAAGCTGTTGTTGAGCAACCCAAAGAAGCGGTTTCCGCTAAAGAAGCAAATCCTGAAAAATTTCTTGAAGATTTCAACTGGCACAACTATGAAGAGGGTATCGACCCTGTTGATGGAGTGCAGTTACAAGAATTTGAGAAATTAGTAGCGGAGAATTTCGTTGACACTTTAGATGATGAAGTAGTAGAAGGAGAAGTGATCTACATCACAGACCGCGATGTTATTATTGACATCAACGCGAAAAGTGAAGGAGTTATTTCTTTAAATGAGTTCCGTTACAACCAAGACCTTAAAGTAGGAGACAAGGTAGAAGTATTGATTGACGTTCGTGAAGACGCAACTGGTCAATTGATTTTATCTCACCGTAAAGCAAGAACCATCAAAGCATGGGATCGTGTTAATGCGGCTCACGATGAGGCTACTGTTGTTAATGGATTCGTTAAATGTCGTACCAAAGGTGGTATGATTGTAGACGTATTCGGAATTGAAGCTTTCTTGCCAGGATCACAAATTGATGTGAAACCTATCCGTGACTACGATGTGTATGTTGGAAAAACAATGGAATTCAAAGTTGTGAAAATCAACCACGAATTCAAAAACGTTGTGGTTTCTCACAAAGCACTTATCGAAGCGGATATCGAAGAGCAGAAAAAAGAAATTATTGGTCAGCTTGAAAAAGGTCAAGTACTCGAAGGTGTTGTTAAAAACATTACTTCATACGGTGTATTTGTGGATCTTGGAGGTGTTGATGGATTGGTACACATTACAGACCTTTCTTGGTCT
>Ga0256847_1000383_pt1 | contig 29048 bp, 20 predicted proteins | sample TeddybearmetaG_FD_189099 | JGI IMG/M metagenome (GOLD analysis project Ga0256847, IMG submission 189099) | Hydrothermal vent microbial communities from East Pacific Rise, Pacific Ocean - Teddybear | ecosystem: Environmental > Aquatic > Marine > Hydrothermal vents | place: Pacific Ocean: East...
TGTAAAGTCTAACCTTTAACTTGTGTAAACCATGTATCTTAACGAACATAACGTAAAATTATGCTTCTGCCAAGATTATTTAAATCAGACGACTTTGAACTTCTTAAAGAAATTATTGAAGAAAATTCATTTTCTAACTTAATTATATATAAAGATAAAATTATTTCAACTAAATCAATGATGCTCGTAAATGGAATTGAAAAAGATGATTTCTTTATAGAAACTCACCTTAATAGAGCAAATCCTGTAGCAAGAAATATTAAAAAAATAGAACAAGAAGTTTTATGTGACTTTACTGGAGCACATACCTACATATCCTCTTCATGGTACGACCATATAAATGTTTCAACTTGGAACTATGAAGCTGTTCAAATATATGGAAATGTGGAAATTATGTCTGATGATGAGCTATACAATCATTTGAAAAAATTAACTGATAAATATGAGCCTTCTCAAAAATGTCCTATGACAGTTGAAAAAATGGGCAAAGAATTTGTAGAAAAAGAAATGAAAGGTGCTTTAGGAATAAAAATTATCCCAACAGAGGTGAAAATTAAGCAAAAACTATCTCAAAACAGGGATAAAAACAACTTTGAAAGAATAATCGAAAACCTAGAAATATCTGATTATCCTATGGACAAAATCATGGCACAAAAAATGAAAAAAATAAACTAAAGTTAACACAGTATAAAATTATTGATTTATTTTTGTGTAGAACCGAAATGGTAATCGCTTATTTAGCAGCGGATTTTCCTAACGGAAAATCAGTCACTGCATAACCAATTACTAACTTTATACAAACCGTTGTGTGCAATGCAAAAAAAACATTGTGAATAAATGAAAGACATTGAAATAAGCAAATATTTGAGCATCCTAAAACTTGATGACTGTAATAATTCTTTAGATGATTTAAAGAAATTACAACAAAGTCATATGATAAATATCTCTTTTGAAAACCTAGATGTAATTGCTGGAAGAAGTATCAATTTAGATTATGAAAACCTTTTTAATAAAATCGTCAATAATGGTCGTGGTGGTTATTGCTTTGAACTGAACATACTATACTCATTTCTATTAAAAGCGTTAGGGTTTTCGCCAAAACCAGTTTTAGGTAGAGTTTGGCTTAGAAATCCTGACAAAACGCCACCAAGAAATCATTTAGCTCATTTAATTCAACAAAATGACGAAACATTTGTTACTGATGTTGGTTTTGGTGGTTTAACGACAAGAATTCCGCTAAATATAAATGACTTGTCCGAGATTAATGATAATGATGGTCTAGTTAGAATTTTGCCTTTCGACGATAATCAATTTATGGTTCAACGAAAAGTGAATGACGATTGGACAAACCAATACAGTTTTGAGAATGTCGATATTAGTGAAGAAGATATTTTTATATCAAATTACTATATGTCAACAAATCCAAAATCTCATTTCTACAATGATAATTTTATAGGAAAATTCACAAATGATGGTAGGATTGGGCTTTTTAACAATCAAATATCAAAAAGAAAAGGTATCGAAGTGGTAAGCAAAAAAAGTATCGCCTATGGTTCAGAATGGATTGAAGCTGTAAATAACAATTTTGGTTTAAATCTTGATTTCTCAAAAGAAGAATTCAATAGAGTATTTCAAAAAAAATCGATATGAATTTAAACCAAATTACAATTCCATCATTGGATTTGACAAAATCAATTCCATTCTATGAAAAATTAGGATTAAAATTGATAGTTAAATCGTTACCTCATTACGCAAGATTTGAATGTCCAGGCGGGAACTCAACATTTTCAATTCATCAAACTGAAAACTTACCAAAAGGAGATGGTATTTATATTTATTTTGAATGCAAAAATCTGGACGTATATGTTAATAAACTTGCCAAGAAAGGAATTGAGTTTAACGAACAACCAACAGATAAAAGATGGTTATGGAGAGAGGCGAGATTAAAAGATGTTGATGGAAATCAACTTATATTGTTTTATGGTGGCGAAAACAGATTAAATCCACCTTGGAGAATTGATTAATAAGCCACAGACAAAATTAGATGAATAAAATAGAAATTATAATTGAAGAAAGGAAACCAATATTGCAGAAAGCACTACACACGACAAGGGCTATAATTAATATGGGGTTTGTTGCTTAATCCAAAGTTTAGAGCTTTTAACCAAGTCCGCCAAATCATTTTGATTTGACTTTTAAACAGACAAAAATAAAAACAAACGAAATGGTTTGTCTAAGTGCTAAACTGAAAGTTATCTACTTTCTATTCCCGCACTAACAATAGCCGAGCCGTTGTGTGTAATTTTGACACAAACTTGAAGTACAGAACATGAACTACTACCAACAAGCACCTAATGAGATATTGAAGCCGTACATCAGATGTTTTTGGTGGTTAGACAACGATTCATCAGAAAATCTTGATTACACCATTTTACCTGACGGTTTTTTTGATATTATCGTTCGCTTTGAAAATTACAAATACCAAAGTGCCGTTCTAACAGGACTATATACAGAAGAGGTTGAGGTGGTAATTCCTCCAAATCATCAACTTTTCGGAATACAATTCAAATTACCTGCTGTGGAATATGTATTCTGCGAAAGTATTGCTCCGTTATTAAATTCTGAAAAAAAAATGCCCAATGGTTTTTGGAATCTAAATGCATTAGACTTTTCCGAGAACATAGATACGGTAGATAGGTTAAGTTCAATAATAAGTCAAGAAGTCAATAAAGAAAATAATTTAGACAATCGAAAACTTAATCTATTCAGCTTATTGAGCAAAACCAAAGGCAATCAGAGCGTGAACTATTTTGCTGATAACGTATTTTGGTCTAGTAGGCAAATCAACAGATATTTTAATAAAATGTTCGGGCTTTCACTAAAAAGCTATTGTAATATATTACGATGTTCGGCATCATTCAAAGATATCAAAAAAGGAGATTTATTGTCAAACCAAAACTACTTCGACAGATCTCATTTTAATAAAGAAATAAAAAAGTATACCAACCGCACTCCAAAAAATCTATCAAATAACGAAAACGACCGATTTTTACAAATTTCTATCATCCCTAATAAGTAACTTTGTGATGTTACTAACCATAATAAACTAGGAATGGACAAAGAAGTGGTTGCTTGGAAAAACAAGGGTCAAATAATAAATGTAAACGGCCATCAAGTATTTTATATAAAGGAAGGTAGCGGCCCTAACCTTTTAATACTTCACGGGTATCCTTTCAATACCTTCGAGTGGAAATCTGTTTGGAAAAATCTAATAAAAAATTACACCGTTTTTACATTTGATTATTTGGGAATGGGATTTTCAGATAAACCCAAAAATCATGAGTATAGCTTTCATGAACATTGCGAAATAATCAATTTTCTAATCGAGTTTTGGTATATTAAACAAACTCATATCCTGTCACATGATTTAGGAGTTAGTATTGCGCAAGAATTGTTAGCTAGGGACTTAGCTTCACAGAACTCCTTTAAAATAGAATCATTGGTCTTTATGAATGGTGGTTTATTTATGGATAGTTACAAACCTAGAATGATACAACGATTGCTTTCACAATCTCCCAAGCCTATAGGAAAATTGTTGAGCAAATTGCTCACTAAAAAGAAATTAGAAAAATCGATAAAACCAATTTTTGGCCCCAACACCCAACCCACGAACCAACTCATAAATCAATTCTGGAGTATTTTAAATTATAACGACGGCAAGTCAATCGCATATTTGATCGGTAGGCTAGTTTTTGACAAATTAAACCATCAAAAAAGATGGATAAGTGCAATGCAAAAGACGAAGATTCCAATGTGCTTTATAAATGGGCCATTTGACCCTAATTCTGGTATTCATATGGCTAATCGATATAAAGAACTAATTCCTAACCCTAACGTAAAGCTACTAAGGCAAGACATTGGGCATTGGCCACAAATTGAAGACCCAAACGGTGTTTTGTCATATTATCAAGAATTTAGAGATGAAATTCAAAAGAAACATTAATGGCAACTCTCTTGATTAAAAAGGTTTTCTGAAACTTGAGAATACTTGAAAGGTAATACGCCATATAACATTAGTTGTGTAATTTAAAAAAATAGTAATGATTAAAAAAATAGCAATAACATTTAGTGTAATTTTATATGCAATTGTCGTCCCTTTTTTGGATATCAATGAAACGCATGTTTGGAATCCAGATTGGACTCCTCATGCACGAATTCATGAAGTTTGGCAATTAATTACCAACTCAAGTATTGGAGTATTATGCTTATGGTTAGTTTGGTATAAAAAAGAAGTCCAATTAAGCACTTTATTAAGTCTCATAGTTATGGGAGGGTTTTTGTTGGCATTCTTCTTAAAAGATGGATATGGTGGTTCTATGAAATATTTAGATGGAAGTGAAAAGACTGTATTAGGAATTAATCTTGCAGTTTTAGGCTTTGGTACAGCATTCTTATTTTTAATACTATCACACGTGTTGACAAGGAGACAGAAACCTAAGTTTTGAAACTCTAAATAATAGATCTGGTTAAAGATATTTATTACAAGTCAAAGAAAAAAATGTAGCTAAAAATATGATAAAACCCTATTTAGTAAATGTGCATCAAGAAATTCTTGATGATTTGAATTTAAGAATTCAAAACACTCGCTGGCCTGATGAAATAAACAACTCCGGTTGGAATTATGGTGCCAACCTTTCTTATATGAAAGAATTAAGCAACTACTGGCTCAATGATTTTAGTTGGAGAAAGATTGAAAAAGATATTAATGTATTCCCAAATTTTATGGCAGATATTGATGGTCATCAAATCCATTTTTTACATATAAAAGGTAAGGGTAAAAAATCTATACCTTTAATCATCACACATGGATGGCCAGGGTCATTTATAGAGATGTTAAAGCTTATTCCACTATTAACTAATGATGAGAATTTTTCTTTTGATCTGGTAATACCTTCGGTTATTGGATTCGGATTTTCCAGTAAACATGTAGAAAGTGGATGTGATAATGCTTATGTAGCAGATGTATGGCATAAACTAATGTTAAAACTCGGTTATGAAAAATATGGAGCGCAGGGAGGAGATATAGGTTCTGGCATTAGTACTCACCTAGGCCTGAAATACCCTGACCATATAATAGGAATACACCTTAATTATGTGTCTGATTCTTTTAAACCATATATAACAGAAAAAGAAATTTCTGAAGATGTCATAAAATACAATCAAGGGCTCGAAGAATGGGCCTCAAAGGAGGCGGGGTATGCTTATATACAAAGTACGAAACCAATGACATTGGCCTACGGGTTAAATGATTCACCTATTGGGTTATGCGCTTGGATAGTCGAAAAATTTAATAGTTGGAGTGATAATGGAGGTAACCTTGAAAACATATTTACAAAAGATGAAATATTAGCCAATGTCACTCTTTATTGGGTAACACAATCCATTCATTCATCCATAAGAATTTATAATGAAAATAGTAAGAATCCAATGAGGTTTGGAGTAAATGATTTTGTGAAACCTCCTGTTGCTTATGCTAATTTTCCTAAGGAATTGTCTAAACCACCTAAAGCATATATGTCAAAAGGATATAATGTAACCCAATGGACAAATATGCCAAAAGGAGGGCATTTTGCTGCTATGGAAGAGCCGGTATTGCTAGCTTCTGATATTATAGCTTTTTTTTGCACACTATAATTATATAGAGAAAATGGAATTTAAAAACAAGAATGTGTTAATCACAGGAGGCTCTAAGGGTATTGGTAGAGCTACGGCTATAGCTTTTTCAGAGAAAGGTGCAAACGTTGCAATTAACTATAGATCCGACGACCTCGCGGCGAAGGAAACACTTTCATTATTAAAAAAAGGAAATCACATTTTACTAAAAGGAGATGTTTCATATGAAGGTACTCCCAAAACACTTGTAAACGATTTTATTAAGAAATACAATACACTCGATGTTTTGATAAACAATGCCGGTGTAGCAATCTTTCATGAAATTGATAAGGTAAGCTTTGAAGATTGGAAAGATGCTTGGCAAACAACTATTAACACAAACCTAATATCCGTAGCTAATATATGTTACTGGGCTTCTAAAGAAATGATAAAAAACAATGGAGGTCGCATTGTTAATGTATCATCTAGGGGAGCATTTAGAGGGGAGCCTAACATGCCAGCTTACGGCTCTAGTAAGGCAGGCCTCAATTCCTTGAGTCAATCACTTGCCAAATCACTTGCTAATTATAATATAGGAGTTGGAGTTGTTGCTCCAGGATTTACAGATACCGATATGGCTACAAGTGCATTAACAGATGAAGAAAAAGAAAGTTTACTACTTGAATCTCCTTTTAAAAGAATGGCAAAACCCATGGAAGTAGCACATGCTATACTATTTCTCGCATCAAAACAGGCATTGTATGCATCAGGAGCAATCATTGATGTAAATGGGGCTTCTTATTTAAGAACATAAAATTTGAAGACTTAGACAATAGAAACTTTAGTGTGAATTTATTTTTTAACAACAAATATTATAATATGGACATTAAAATTTCAGATGAGGAAAAAAAAGAAATTATACCTGGATATTTTGGCAGATTCATCCACACTCAAAATATGAGTGTTGTTTTCTGGGAAGCAACAAAAGGTGCTATAGTGCCCGAACATTATCATATGAATGAACAGATTATGCAGGTATTGGAGGGTAAATTCGAATTTACACTAGATAATGTTACAGCGATATACGAGCCTGGCACTTTGGTAGTAATACCTCCAAATGTTCCCCATAGTGGTAAAGCTTTAACGGCGTGCAAGTTGATGGATATTTTTAGTCCAGTTCGAAATGAGTTTAAGTAATCTATGACCTAAATCTTAAAGTCATTTTTTTGAAATTAGAAATTATATTTACACTCCTACCAATAAGACTAAAAAAATTACATTTTATTTATGCTATTTTGATAGAAATTGTATATTTGACCACCATAAAGACAAATACAATTTGTTTTTAAATAGTTCTTTTTGACTTTAGTGTGCAATTCGGTGAACAGCATACGGTTAAAAGTGTTTAAAACATTATAATATAGTGGGTTACAGAATTTAAATTAATCCTGCCACCCCGACAAAGAGGGTATCAAACAATACTAATCCATAGCTAATTAAATGATTTTTAGAAATTTAACTCTTTTTTAATATCATTTAATTAGTTTTGATAACAACAAAAAAGGGACTAATTCAGGACTGAAGTTAGTACTTTTGACTGCAGAGTTTAAAACAGGCTAAAAGCATAGATTTAATAATTTTATGTTTATGAAAAAAAGATGTTTTACAAAGGAATTAAATAATAGAGGAACTGATATCTCTCAAAAAACAATGCAGTTTTGTCTAAATCTTCAATTTTTTTATGTAATTAGATATTAAGCAAAAGCAAGGATAGACTTCTCAATGGTATACAGAGAAAAATAAAATTTTTGGTTTTCTCATTAAACTAAGTTGTATATTTTATTAACTAACTGTTACGATTTTAATTAACTACTTGACCATCAAAGAGATTGATGAGCTTGTGTGCATAATGTGAATCTCTGTCGGAGTGTGTAACCATCATAATCGTACTTCCTTCTTGATTCAGTTCTGTCAGTAGGTTCATTACTTGAATTCCGTTTTTTGAATCCAAATTTCCAGTAGGCTCATCGGCTAAGATTAGTTTTGGTCGTGTTACTACGGCTCTAGAAATAGCAACACGCTGTTGTTGTCCTCCTGAAAGTTGTTGTGGAAAGTGATTTTCACGATGCGCAATTTTCATTCTTTCCATAGTTTCTTTTACCCTTTCTTTACGTTCTGCTTTATTAACATCAAGATATATTAATGGAAGTTCTATATTTTCAAAAACAGTCAATTCATCTATTAGGTTAAATTTTTGAAAGACAAAACCGATGTTACCTTTTCTGAGATTGGTTCGCTGCCGTTCTCTAAGATTACTGACTTCAATACCATCAAACTCATAGCTTCCAGATGATGGGCTATCTAGCATTCCTAAAATATTCAATAAGGTTGACTTCCCACATCCCGAAGGTCCCATTATTGCTGCAAACTCTCCTGTATTTATTTCTAAACTCACGTTATTTAGAGCCAAGGTCTCAACTTCTTCAGTTCTAAATCCTTTTTTTAAATTTTGTATTTTAATCATTGTTTATTTTATTTTTTAGTTTAATTAATGATTACTCTTTCACTTTCTCCAAAGCCTTTATATCCAGAAACAATTACTTTATCTCCTCCCGAAAGACCGTCAAGAATTTCATAATATTTAGAGTTTTGTTTTCCTATTTTTATAAACCTTCTAACTGCTTCGCTTTGATCTTCATTCATTACAAATATCCATTGACCTCCTGTTTTTTGGAAAAAATTTCCTCTAGGAATCAACACGGCATCATTGGATGCTCCTAGTTGTAATTTAATATTATAACTTTGACCTGAACGAATAGTTTCTGGTTTTTCAGAAATAAATATTAAATCAATTTTAAATTTACCGTTTCTTACTTCAGGATATATCTTTCTTAGTTTTAGCTTGTATTCAGTATTGTTACGTTCCAATGTTGCAGATAAATCACGTTTTATACGATCAATATAATGCTCATCAATCATGGCTTCTATTTTATAGTTCGTTAAAATATTAACTTGTCCAATTCTGTCTCCTTGACTAATGTTTTGTCCGATTTCAGCGTCTAAAAAGCCAAGTTGTCCATCAACAGGAGCTCTAACATTTAGATGGTCTAATCTTTCATAGACCATTTTCAGTGTTTTCTGCATGCGATTCAAATCAGCATCCAATTCTCTGAATGAAGTACTTTTCATGTCCTCATCATTATTTGCTTGACGTTTTGCTATCGTATATTGCTTTTGAGCTAGATTAAATTTTTCTTTTGACACTAAATATTCTTCTTTAGAAATCAGTTCGTCTGAATACAGTTCTTTGTTTTGCGAATAATTTCTTTTGAACAATTCCAATTCATATTCTGAGTTCGCCAATGCTTTAAGACCCGCCACTTGTCTTGAGTCAAATGTAAGTTTCGTAGAACGTAAATCATTCTGCTTTAAAGCCAAGTTACTTTCGCTCGCCAAAATCTGTTGGTATAAATTTACATTTTCTAGTTTTAAAATAATGTCTCCTTTTTTTACTGTTGCACCTTCTTCAATAAGTTTCTCAGCTACTCTTCCTCCCTCGTAAGCATCCATATATACCGTAGATATTGGTACTGCAGTTCCATCAATAGTGATATAGTCATCAAATTTTCCTTGTACTACATCTGCAATGTTTAATGTGCTTCTGTCTATCTTAGAAGAGGACATGGCATTTCCAAAATATAATTTCCAGCCTACAAAAAGCATTAATATTCCTAAAATAATATAGGCTATATGTTTACGTTTTAAACCTTTTTTCTTTTCGAGTTTAACATCCATTTTTTAGTGAGTTATTATATTATTAAATATTGGTAATCCATTATAAAAATTTAGGGTTTTCTTATTTACTTTTAAACGTATTCTTACTTGTAAATTCTCACTTTGAGCATTCGAAAAAAAATTTTTAGCTCTATATAATTCGAGTGCACTTATCATTCCTTTTCTATATTTTTTTTGTGCAATAGCAAAGGTAATTTCCTGCGTTTTTACTTTTTTAACACTTAGTTCCAACTCATTTTCTAAAGTTTTTTGATTTTGTAATAGTTCTTGAATTAGTTTGTATAGTTCTTGTTTTTGTCTGTTAAGATTATTGGTTGATACTTCTAATTCAATTTTCTTTTGTCTTACTGTTGATCGTTCTGCCCATCCATTGAAGATTGGAATGGTAAGATTGAATTCTATACGTCCAGTTGCATTGTCTTCTATTTGAGTCCAAAAAGGCAGTGTTTCGTTATTAGCATCTACAAGTGTTTCAAAATATCCCGAACCGTATCCTGCAATAAAAGTTAAGGAAGGATACATGTTTCCTTTTGCAACGGCTATTTCTTTTTTTGCCGCATCAAGTTGCAATTGCCTAGATTTTATGACTGGTATAAATGCTAGTGCATTTGTGTAAATAGAATCCTGAGTACCTTCATATGGAGTATCTTCATAAGCTACCAAAGACTCTTTTAATTTTATTTCCATTGCGTTTTGCAGATTCATTTCCTGAATAAGCTTTAATTGTACTTCCTTCAATTGATTCTCGCTTTGTGCTAAGGCTAATTTATCGGCAGCTACAATAGATTCAGCTTCATACAAATCTGCTCCTGCTAATAATCCCAATTCTAATTTTCTTTTTACAAAGTCATGATTTGCATCGGAAATACGCAATTGTTCTTTTGATAGTTCAATGAATTCTTCATAAAATCGTATATCATAGTAGACTGACATTATTCGGAATGCTAACATGTATTTTTCTTGTTGAATATCTTCTTTAGCAGCTTTTCTAAGCAAATTAGACGCTTTAATCATATTTAGTTTTTGAAATCCTTTAAAAATCTCTACTGAAGAACTCAGAATGTATGTATTTGCAAAGAAACTAGTATTGACATAATTATTGGAGATAGGATCTAAAGAACGCCCATAATTGATATTATAATATGAAGTTCCTTGAATTTTTGGTAATAAATTTCGATACGATTGCTTGTGTTTTTCACTCTCTGAAGCTTCACTATATTCTAAATTATTTAATTCTAAATTATTTTCGATTGCATATGAAATGCATTCATCTAAAGACCATGTTTTTTGTGAATGCATCGATATTGTAACGAATGCTATTATTAATACTATTTTGTGTTTCATTATGTTATTACGATTTTTATCTATGAGCCAAAGACTAAGCCAAAATATAAATGGCTTATAAACAGTATTTTAGTCTTAAAGATGTTCTATTTAGTGTGTAATATCTGCACAGTAACTGTCAATTTTTTTGACACTGTTGTTTTTTAGATTACCTTAGCTCATCAGTTTTTTAGATAACTTGTTTGTATATAATATCACAAACCATAAATAGCTAGCATTTTTATGACTGAAGGAAAAATATTAATTATCGATGACAACACTAGTGTATTAAGTGCAATGGAAATTCTATTTCAATTTAAATACACTACTGTAGAAACCATCTCAAACCCTAACGTAATTACTTCTTTAACAAATTTGCCTGATTTTGATATTATTTTACTTGATATGAACTTTTCTGCAGGCATTAATACTGGAAACGAAGGTCTTTTTTGGTTAAAAGAACTTAAAAAAAGAGCTCCCGATGTTTTTGTAATTATGATGACAGCCTACGGATCTATTGATTTAGCAGTAGAAGCGCTTAAAAATGGAGCTTCTGATTTTATTTTAAAACCATGGAATAATAGTAAACTCCTCGCTATTGTAAAATCTACTTTATTATTGAGTAGATCTCAAAAAGAGATTGAGCAATTGAAGAAAAGTACTTCTAAATTGAAAAGCGTCATTAATCAAGATTTAAAAAATGATATTATCGGTACTTCTAAAGCAATTACTTCTATTATCCATTTAGTCAACAAGGTGGCAAAAACAGATATTAATGTTCTAATTACTGGGGAAAACGGCACTGGTAAAGAACTGTTTGCCAAAGAACTCCATCGTTTATCAGATCAAAAAGAAGAAGTTTTTATTGCTGTTGATATGGGTTCTATTTCTGAAACACTTTTTGAAAGCGAACTATTTGGCCATGTAAAAGGTGCTTTTACAGATGCCAAAGAGAAACGAATAGGAAAAATTGAAGCTGCTCATAAAGGTACTTTGTTTTTAGATGAAATAGGTAATCTTTCGCTTCAATCACAAGCAAAACTTTTATCCGCTTTACAAAATAGAATTATTTATCGAGTAGGTTCTAACAATCCTATTCTTATTGATATTCGTTTGATTTGCGCTACAAATTGTAATCTTTCAGAGATGGTTGCCAACAATCTTTTTAGAGAAGATCTACTGTATCGCATCAATACTATTCATATTGAAGTCCCTCCATTGCGAGAACATGCTAAAGATGTATTGGTATTGGCTGAGTATTATTTGGCAAAAATTGCCACTAAATATGGTAAAACTAATCTTAAGATGAGTCAAAGTGCTAAAAATAGACTTACTAAATATCATTGGCCTGGAAATATCCGAGAGCTCAAACATACAATTGAACGTGCCATAGTTTTATGTGAAACTGATAAGATACAACCTACTGACTTTCTACTTTCGTATGCCGATTCGCCAATGAATCATAATTTGACACGTACCCTTGATGAAATGGAACAAGTGATGATTAATAACGCATTACAAAAAAATGAAGGCAACTATTCTGCTGCGTCAAATCAACTTGGTATAACAAGACAAACACTTTATAATAAAATTAAAAAAATGAATAATTCATGATCAGTTCGAATTTTTATTTTCAAGTAATCGTTCGAGTATTAATGATAACTCTTTCGGCTATTGGATTGGCTTTCTTTTTTGAAAGAAAATTATATATAGCAGTTAGTATTATTTTTGCTGTCATTTGTTTTCAAGTTGTTTTTTTGATTATGTACATTAATCAGATTAATACTAAAATTGCTTATTTTTTTAATGCCATTCAAAATGAAGATTTTAATTTGCATATTCCTGAAGGGAAAAACGTAAAGTCTTTTCAACACCTTCATCATAGTCTGAATAAAATTAATAAACTTATTCAAGATATATACCTAAAAAAGCAAGCTCAAGAATTATTTTATCAAGAAATTTTAAAACAAGTTGATATTGGTATTATAACTTTTAATAAAGATGGTCATATTTATTTTTCCAATTTTGCCGCAGAGCGTTTATTAAATTATAGTCCACTTAATCATATTAAGCAGCTAGTTCATGTAGATAAAAAATTGTATGAATTCATTAGTAATTTAGAAACTTCCAGCCAACGTCTTTTTGAATTGACCAATGAACGCGAACGAATTCAGTTATCTGTAAAATCAACTATTATTCAAACAACAGAACACAAATTATATTTAGTTGTAATCCAAGACATCTATAAGGAATTGGAAGAAAAAGAAACAGATTCATGGATTAAATTAATTCGTGTTTTAACTCATGAAATTATGAATTCAATTGCTCCCATCAGCTCTATCTCTGAATCTATTTTAAAATATTATAAAAATGATTCCAATATCGTATCTCTTGATGAATTGAATACACAACAAATAAAAAATACGGTAAAAGGTTTGGAGGTAATTGGAAATCAAGTTGGAAATCTCACCAGTTTTGTTGATTCATATCGAACATTATTGAATATTCCAGAACCTAATAAAGAAATTGTTCCAATTAAAATATTACTTGATAATTTGTTGTTATTAATTAATCCTGAAGAAACAAATATTAATATAACGATTTCCGTAATTCCAGAGAATTTAGAGTTTTTTATTGATAAAAAGCAAATTATTCAAATTTTACTAAATCTTTCAAAAAATGCTATTCAATCGGTTAAAAATAAAGAAAATGGAATTATTAATATCATTGCTGGTATTGAAAATCAAGATAAAAAATTCATTACAGTTACAGATAATGGCTCTGGAATTGAGCCAGAGTTATTAGATAAAATATTTGTTCCTTTTTTCACTACAAAAAACAACGGAACTGGTATTGGACTAAGTATCTCTAAACAAATTTTACGCCTCCATGACGCAACTATTAAAGTAAGGTCAACACCAAACAAAGAAACTTCTTTTACATTGTATTTCTAAAAATGCATTCAAGTACCGAACGAATATTGTATTAAATCTACTTGTGTTAATTTAGTTACTGATGCAATATGCATTTCATATTCGTTATCAAATACTATATGTTTCAAATAATAAAGCTTTTCACCTATAGCAACCTCAAGTTTCGTAACGTCTATTTCGTTTAATGGTATTTGCATTCCTCTTCCATCTCCTTTTATAATTGCTTCTTTCCGTGTCCAATATATATAAAATTGTTTTAAGTTTATTAAAGATTGTTTTTCTTTTTCAGTCCAAATATTCTCAAATGCATTAAATGCAATTGGTTTAATTTTTTCTAGATCAATTCCTAAATTATTTTTTTCTTCTTTACTTATTACACAAGCGATATAATCTTCAGAGTGTGATATATTAAAGCTAAAAGATTGATTATTAAAATATGGTTTGCCATATTCTGACACCATCAAATCTTTCAGGGATTTTTTTATACCTAAATATTTAAGTCCTACCTCTAACAGTAACTTACCATATAAATGAGCATGTGCATCTTGCCATCTTCTATAATTACCATTCTTTATTCTCATCGCTTGAGATAATCTAGACAGTTTTTCATTATTATCTAAAGTCTCCAACTGTTTACAGCGTGTATATAAAATAACAGTCATTTGTGTTTTATCATTTTTATGAAATGGCTTCTCTAATTAATGCTTTTGCCAACACTTCTGTTGAATCTACAAAAGGAATTGTCATATTAAAATTATTTAACATAGATAATTCTGTACAACCAAATATAATAAGCTCAGCATTTTCTTCTTGAAAATAAGTAATGATTTTTTCAATGTATTGTTGTGCCACATCCGTAATTTTATCCGTATTTGCTTTCAATCCAAAATGAGGATCATATATGAGTTTATGAACAATGTTATATTGAAAGTCTGCATCAGGAATGACCGGAATAAATCCAGCATTTTCCAAATAAGTCTTATATATTTCAGAACGATACGTTCCGTTTGTGGACAAAACTCCTATTCTTCTATATTGCTGGTAATCATTTTCTAAATATTTGATTACTTCAAAAGGCATATGCAACACTTTTGCCTTGAAATTCGGAGGTAAACATTTTTCATGAACTACCTTTAAAATTTTCTCCGTATGCGAGGTATTGCAAGGAATTCCGATAACTTCAGCTTCTGCTGCAGCTAATTTGTTGATTAATTTACCTATTTCATAAGCTGGATTCTGTTCAATTTCTCCTTCTAAGAATGCTGTGCGATCTTGAATTTGCTTAGGAAACGACATTAAAATTACTGAAAGATGTTCCTGATCGCAACTAGCAGTTGTATGCTTCAGGATATAATCAAAAAGTAATAATCCAGATTTTGGACCCATTCCCCCAGCAATTCCTATAACTTTTGATGTACGCATTGTGGTATAGTCTTTAATCGGCTATGTATTTTGATATACTTTTATTGATGATACTTGTTACAGCTTCCACTTCTTTCGATAAAAAAAAATGTCCTCCGTTGATGAAATGTACCGAACAATTTTTAGATGTGTGCATTTTCCACTGAACTGCTTCACTCTGTTTAATTTGTTCTTCTTTCCCAACTAATATGGATATATCAAATGGTAATGTTGAAATTTCAGGACGTTCTATGACTGTTTCTGATAATTTAAAATCATTTCGTAAAATTGGTACAAATATTTGTTTTAGTTCAGGGTATTTGAACAATTCTGGAGGTGTTCCGCCTAATGACATGATTTCTTTTTCAAATGCTTCAGCACTTAGTGAAGAGTATGTTTTTTTTCTTGCGATGTGCGGTGGTTTTCTACCCGAGAAATAAGCATGTAATGGTTGTTTAATATCGGTTATTTTTATTTTTTGTAATAATTCATATGTAATCAAAGCTCCCATACTGTGACCAAAAATGACATAATCTTGTGTAGAAATATCATTTGAGATTGTTGTAAAAATATCTTCAACAGCTACTTCTAAATTTGGATAGAATGGTTCAGTAATTCTACTTCCTTTTCCTGCCAATTCAATTGGATGCAACTCTATATGACTTTCTAGTTTAGATTTCCATTGGTTATAAATAGTGGCTGATCCGCCTGCATAGGGAATGCAATAAAGTTTTATTTTATTTGTCATTCTATTTGGATTGATTCATTATTCTTTTGAAGTTTTGGTCAATTAATGGGTTTTATCCTAAACACCATTCAAGCACCGCTTTGGCACTATGTGCTTTGTTTTCAGCCTGCTGAAATACGATGCTTTTTTCTCCATCAATTACAGAAGCTTCTACTTCATCACCTCTATGTGCAGGAAGGTCGTGCAGAAAAATAGCTTTTGGATACTTTGCCATTATATGATTATTGACTGCAAATGGTTCGAATATGGTTCTCCAGTTTGAATCACTTTTAGAAGACCCTGTAGTTTGCCAACGTGTGGTATAGACAATATCTGCATTAGCAGGTAGAGATTTTATATCATGAAACTCTTCAATAATCGTATTTTTTCTTGTAGCTTGTTCTTGCGCATATTTTAAAATTTGAAGATCTATGTGATAATTTGGTGGTGTAAAAAAACTAATCTTCATATTTGGAAATTTAGCAATCGCCATCGCTAATGCCGTTGCTGTATTGTTTCCTTCTCCCATGTAAATAATATTTAACCCAGATAATTCACCAAAGTGTTGCTTTATAGTCGTTAGGTCTGCTAATGCTTGTGTTGGATGCTCATCAGCAGTCATTGCATTAATTATTGACATTCTTTTTTGATTTGCAAATGCTCTAAGTACTTGAGGACATCCAGCAGTTCTAATAACTAAACCATCAAGCATACGTGACAGTACTTCCATCGTATCATCAATACTTTCTCCTGTGTTTATTTGTAAATCATTAGGTCCATATGCTACTATTTGCGCTCCAAGTCTAAGTCCTGCTGTAGAAAATGAAGTTCTTGTTCTTGTAGAAGTTTTTGTAAAATAAATCCCTATAACTTTATTTTTTAATTGATGTCCCATAGTTACTGTGTTATTCGAATATTCAATACCTCTGTTAATGATATTCAATGTTTCTTGCTCTGATAAGTCTTTTAGAGAAATAATATGTCTTTTCTTATTTACGATTGTTAAACTCATTTTTAACGCTGTTTTTTATTGATTATGTTGTTTTTTCTTATTAATTGCTTCAATTGTGTTGTTAAAACTTCAAGTTGTGTTTCTAATATTTCGTAATGATTAGATGTTACATATATATGATTAAATGTTCCAGAAGTAAATTGTCCCCATTGCTTCATGTTTGTTTGATAGGAATTATTTACTGCTTCTATTGTAACCATCTCGGTTTCTATTTTTCCTTTAATTGTATACTCTGATAGAATTTTTGCATTATGAATTACCAAACGCTTTATTCTATCAAAATCAGATGTACTCATTTCATTTTTCCAAGAAGTTAATTCAGTTTCTAATGTTTCATGAATTTTAGATTCCTCTAGTATTGTTTGTTCTTTTTCATAAACTTCTCTGTCGATTAACACTAATTGTATGTTAGGTATTTTCTCTTCAAGAATTTTTACCACTTCATATGCAATAGTAGCACCCATTGAGTAACCCATAATTAGTACAGATTGATTCTCTTGTACTATTTTCTTAATCTCATTTACAAAAGACGTTGCCATTTGAGTTATATCCTTGTCAAAAGATTCTTCCATATCAAAACCTCTGTATTGCAATCCATATACGTTTGCAATAGTTTCTAGTTGAAGTGCCATATTTTTAAATACGGTGGAAGATCCTAAAATAGGTGGAATACAAAAGATAGCAGGTTGTTGTGGTTGAGGCGTATTTAAGCGTAATACTAAGGAGTTTTTATGGTCATCATTTTCAAGAAAATTAGACAATTCAATAATTGTTGGATTGTTGTATATGGTTTTGAGTGGAATTTTTTGTGTGAATTCAGCATAAATTTTAGCCATGATTTGTGTCGCCTTGATTGAATTCCCTCCTATTTCGAAAAAGTTAGTGTTTGTACTTATTTTCGAAACATTTAAACAGTCTTTCCAGATATTACTTATTTTTTGCTCGGTACCATTTTTAGGAATGATGTATGCTCGACTTTTGGCATTTTGTATTTCTCTTTTTTCTAATGCTTTTCTGTCTATTTTACCACTTACCATCATCGGTAATGCTTCTAAGTTAACAAAATGAGAAGGAATCATATTAGCAGGCATTTTTTTTCGTAAAAATTCTTTTAATTCCATTACAAACATATGATTCTGTAATAAATTTTCAGGAATAGGCAATGCTTTAAGATCTATTTTTCCATTCGCATTTTGAGGAATTTTTTCCAAACGAATCATATAATCAGGAACCATGTATTGTGGTAATTTGTCGCCTAAATAAGTTCTAATTTTTTCATTGGTAATTTTTTCACCTCCTACATAATACGTTACCAAATGTTTCGTATCTTCATTGCTTGATTTAGCAGTTGTAATACAGTCCTGTATTCCTGCTAATTCTTGTAGCGTTTTATCAATCTCTATCAACTCTATACGATATCCTTTAATTTTAACTTGATTGTCTTTTCTACCACAAAAAATTAACTCATTTTGCGAATTTCTACGCGCTAAATCTCCTGTTTTGTAAAGTAAACCATCTGCAAAAGGATTTGGAACAAAGTATTTTACTGTTTCTACATTATTATTTAAATATCCTTTTGCCATCCCAGGTCCTGCGATAAACATTTCGCCAATTTCTCCTTCAGCAACAAGTAATAATTGCTCATTTAGCAAATAAATTATGTGTTGTGCTATTGGAAGTCCTATAGTATTGCAATCATCTTTGCCTTTTACTTGGTGAAATGAAGCACAAACCGTAAACTCTGTAGGACCATAGGTGTTGAAAATATGTGTTTTTTGAATGAGTTGATTTATGTATGAACTTCTTAACTCATCTCCTCCACTAATGATAGCTCTTGGGAAATGCATCAATCTTTCCCAAAAACTATTAAGTTCATTAATGACCAAAGGCGTAGTTGATAGTATATCAATTTTATATGTATTAATTATATTAATCATAGCTTCAACATTTCTTCCGCCATCTGGAAGAATGACTAGTTTTGCACCTACGTAAAGTGTTGGAAATATTTCTTCTATAGACGTATCAAATGAAATTGATGATTGTTGAATTACTGATTCTTCACATTGTAGTTCAAAATAGCTCGCAAACGTCTTTGTGTAATCTATCACCGAATTTTGCTCTATCACCACTCCTTTTGGTTTTCCTGTAGAACCAGATGTGTAGCAGATATAGCATAAATCATCTTTCTGTATATTTAATTCTACTGTCATCGGAATCACGTCAGACGTATACAATACAGAATTATTAAATATTAATGGAATATTATATGTTGCTGTTTCGTATTGGAGTGTTTCCTCTGCTATGATTAAAGCAGGTTGACAATCGTTTATGATATAATCTATTCTAGCTTTTGGATATTCGTAGTCAATTGGTACATATACTGCGCCTAATTTTAAAATTGCCAATAATGAGATGATTGTTTTTTCAGACCTTCCTCCGATTAACACGACATGATCTCCAATATTCAACTTGTATGTCTCTTGCAAATATGTTGCAAATGTTTCTACTTCTTTGTGAAGCATTCCATATGATAGCTGTATTTCATTACATTCTAAGGCAATGTTTTTTGAATGTTTTTTGAAAGAATCTTGCAGCATTTCATATACATTGTCAATCTCACTATTATTGCCTTTCGGAACTTGATTATATATTTTAGCAGGCTGATATACCACTCTATTGAGTTCTTCCTTAGACTGTACGTTTTCTTTTTGTAATGTGTAATATGAAATTAAATGCCAATTCCCTAATTCATCTTTTTTAGGAATTACTGCTGCATTTTGAATTTTAGGATATTGACAAATAAATGTTTCTATTTCGCCAGGTTCTATTCGACTCCCGTTTATAGAGACTTGATTATCAATTCTTCCTAAATATTGAACAGCTCCATCTTCTAACCATTTTCCGAAATCTCCTGTTTTGTATACTTTGATTTCTTTTCCTGAATCGTCTAATTTACATGATATGAATTGCTTATTTGTTTTTTCAGGAGCATTCAAATATCCTTCTGCCAAACATATACCGCCTATCGCAATTTCCCCTGCAATTCCAACAGGCACTATTTGATTGTATTTATCTAGGATATAGATTTGTACATTTTCAATAGGCTTTCCTATTGGGATTCTTGAAACATTCTTTTGCGCATATGCACTGTTCATATCATGATAGGTAACTTCTATTGATGCTTCTGTTGGTCCGTATAAATTTGAGAGTGGAATCGTTAAGTTCTTATAAAATTCATACATTATTTCTTTATTGAGTTCTTCCCCACTACATACAATTAAGCGAAGTGTGTGTATAACAGACAGATTATTTCCTTCCGCATTTAGATAATTGTTTAATTGCGTCGGAGAAAAATGAATATATGTAATTGCATATTTTTGGATGTTGGACGTGATTTGTAAAGAGTTTTCTCTGTTTGCCAATACTAGCTTAGCGCCAAAGCATAAAGGCATAAAAATTTCACCGATTGAAACATCAAATACGTATGGTGTTTTTTGATAAATCACATCTTGTGTTGTAAATTTATAATGCTTCCAAAACCATTGCAAACGATTGATAAGACCAATATTTTTAATCAATACACCTTTAGGATATCCTGTAGACCCCGAAGTGTAGAGAATCACAAAAATATCATGAAGTTCAATAATAATTTCTGGATTTTCAGAAGAGTAGCTCTTTAATAGTGTTGTTAAGTTTTCTATATTGATAGAACGAACTCTTTCTGGTATAGCTGTTTTTTGATGACTTTCTACTGAATTATCCTCCACTATGAGTTTTGCTCCTGTATCGTTGAGAATATAGTTTTTTCTTTCTTCTGGAAAATCTTCATCCAAAGGAACATAAATCCCTCCTGACTTTATTATTCCCAATAAAGCTATAATTCGGTAGACTGTATTTTCGGTAATGATTCCGATTGAATCTCCCTTTTTTATTTCATGTTTTTCTATTAAATAATGAGCAAATTGATTTGCTTTTATATTTAGTTCCCCAAAAGTTATAGGGTTTTCGGAATTTAAAATTGCAATAGCATTCGCATGTTTTTTTACATTATCTTCGAAAATATGCTTAATTCCTTTTGTAAAACCAAGTCTTTTTTGAGGTGTATTGAATACTTCCAGTATTTGTGTTGTTTCGTCCGGGAAATACTTCAATTCTAGAATAGGAGTTTCTAATTTAGTGATTACTTCTTGTACCATTTCTTTAAAATGGCTTACCATTCTTTTAATCTTTTCTTTTGCAAAAAGTTCTACATTAAACCCAATAATTCCTAGTATACTTCCATCCACTCTTTTTTCAAAAATGAACGATAGATTAAACTTACTTAACGTGTTATAAAAAAACTCAACTTCTTCTTTTGAAGATACTATTGTACTACTTTCAACATCTGATTCATGATAGGAGAAAAGTATGTCAAATAAAGGATTGATATTCTCACTAACTTTTTCTTCAATTTCATTGATTAATACATCGAATGGATATGATTGATGTTCAAAAGCATCCAACGTCGTTGTCTTTACTTCGTCTAATACTTTTTGAAATGTATACGCTCCTTTTACTTGTGTTCTATAAGCAAGCGTATTTACAAAGAAACCTATTTGGTCTCGCAAACTGATATGGTCTCTTCCACTAACAACCGAACCAATAATAATATCTTCTTGTCCTGTATATCTGTAGAATAATACTTTTAGTATTGCTAAAAGCGTCATATATAAAGAGGCTCCTTGTCGCTTTGCTAAAGCCATTAATTTTTGAGAGATTTTATGAGAGATTTCAAAACGTGCATTGCCTCCTTTAAATCTTGTGTTTTCTGTTTCAAGATTATCTATAGGTAAATTAAGTCTTGTAATTTCTCCCGAAAATTTGTGTTTCCAATACTGACGTGCATTTTCTAAAGCTCCTGATTTCAAGAGATTATTTTGCCATACCGAATAGTCTTTATATTGAATAGATAAAGGCGATAAGTTTGGAGTGGTTCCTTGTGATAATGCCTGATATATTTCAAAAAACTCTTTTTGAAGAATTTTCATCGACCATTCATCTACAATGATGTGATGTAGAATTAAAACCAGTATGATTTCTTCTTTTTCATTTTCAACAAGTACTGCTTTAATAGGAGATTTATCTAATTGAAGAGGGGCAAATAATTCACGTTCTATTAGTGAATTATACGCTGACGCTGACGTTGCCTTTTTATGCTCAATAACTAGATTAAAGTCTTCTGTTTTTTCAATAAATTGTCGAGGTTCTCCAGCTACTACTTTAATGATTGTTCTCAATATTTCATGTCGTTCCAATAAGGTATTCAATGTTTTTTGAAGTAATGATATCTCTAAATCATCTACTGAAAACATTAACGGAAAATTATATACGCCTTCTGCTTCAATTAGTTGATCTAATATCCATAAACGCATTTGTCCTTTAGAAAGTGGATAATGCTCTTGTATAGGTGCTAGTTTAATATACTCAAACCCCTTATTGTTTTTTACTATATTAAAAAACGCTAAAATTTCCCCTTTTTTTGACTTAATCTCAGCAACTATATCAGGAGTTAAAGATTCATAAGGATCTCTTATCGCAATATTATTTTCCTGAACAGATAAAATAATATTTTTATGTCTTAAATCAATGATATATTCGTCTATTGTCATATGATAAGCTTTATTTTGTTGTCTGTTGTTTCAGTTCCTTTTATTTGTTTTGCAGCAATTATATACACTGCTATTTTTCTAATAGTCTGCTTGATAAATATTTCTTTTAATGAAATTTCTATATCCATATTTTTACCTATGGAATTCGCCAATGTTATTGCTATTAATGAATTTCCTCCAATATTAAAAAAGCTATCATGTATGCTGATTGTAGAAGCTTCAATATTTAATAATGTTGCCCATATAGCTACCAATTGTTCTTCCGTAGCATTCGTCGCCATGACATATGGCTTCTCAATATTTATTACTTCTGGCAATTTTTTTCGATCTAATTTTCCATTTACGGTTACTGGCATTACTATCAATTGCATATAATATCGAGGAATCATGGTCAGTGGTAAACGTTCGCTTAAAAATATTTGTATGTCTTCCGAACACTGTTCGTTTTCACTTACGTAATATGCAATCAATACTTCCTTATCGTTTACATTTTTGACAGTAACTATACATTCCTTAATTCCATGGACAAGGCATATATGATTTTCTATTTCTCCAGCCTCAATACGGACTCCTTTATATTTAATTTGTTGATCGACTCTTCCTAAATATTTTATCGTTCCGTCGGTATTCCAACTTGCTAAATCTCCTGTTTTGTATAACATTCCTAATCCGTAAGGGTTAGATATGAATCGTTCAGCAGTAAGTTCTGGATTATTTAGATATCCATCTGAAACTCCTACTCCACATAAATACAATTCACCCATGCTTCCTATCGGTACGAGTCCTAAATTAACGCTCAGTATATAAGCTTTCATATTCCCAATTGGAAGTCCTATTGATAATTTACTTTTCGTCGATTTTGATGATGTTACTTTATCCGATATTGCTATTACAGTAGCTTCTGTTGGACCATATTCGTTATAAAAATCATACCGAGTATTATATTTTCTTGCCAAAGAGGAAGAACATTCTTCTCCAGATACAACGATTTTTTTTAAGCTGGGAATATCAGGTAGGTCTAAACTTTCTAAATAGGATGGTGTTACATTTAACAGAGTAATTCCTTGTTGGTAGATATAATTCACTAAAATATCTTTTCTACCCAAGACTTCTTTTGTAACTAGCAATAATGTCGCTCCTGTTGTCAGACTTAGCCATATTTGCTGAACCGATACATCAAAGTAATATGGAGAAAATTGAAGGATTTTTTCTTCCTGATTGATTTCTAAAAAATCTCTCTCATGATAAATTAAATTGGATACACTTTTATGCTTAACCATAACACCTTTGGGCAATCCAGTAGAGCCAGATGTGTATATGATATATGCCAAATCTTCTCCTGTAGGATACTGTGTAGAGGTTGCTCTTTCGGTATGATTGTCTAGTTCATGAATAGTTAAAACTTTACATACTTGCGAGATTGTCAATGAGATTTTTTCTACATTGCTTAGTAAGATATTGCTTTGACTTTCTGCTAGCATGTGTACTGTTCGAGCTTCTGGCTGATCAGGATCTATCGGGAGATATGCACCTCCGCTTTTCATAATAGCCAAAATTCCGATAATCATTTCAAATGAACGATTCATCAACATTCCTACTATAGATTCTTTTTTTGCTCCTTCTAAGATTAGATAGGCACTCCAACGATCCGAACACGCATCTAATTCTTCATAACTCATGCACTTATCATTGAACTGCAAAGCAATCGCTGAAGGTGATAAGGCTACTTGAGTTTTAAATAAATCCAAAACTGTTTTATCTAAATTATACGGTTTGGCTGTCGAGTTAAAACTTTCAAGTAATACATTTTTATCAGAAAGTTCCAGAAGTTGTAAGTCATTAATTTTTGCTTTAGGCGTACTCGCAATCTGTTTTAGGAGATGAGTAAAATATTTTATTAATCTACGAATTGTGACTTCTGAAAATAGATCTGTATTGTATTGAAATCCGCAATGTAATTGACCATTTATAATAACAGACTTTAAGAGTAAATCAAACTTCGTTGTAGTCTCTTCTAGAGCATATTTTTTAAATACTACATCATTAAATTGATATTTATTTAATTTATGTTCGTTCTCAGTATACACTAGCATTACGTCAAATAGAGGATTTCTACTTGTATCTCTTGAAAGTTTTAGTGCATCAATTAACTCTTCGTATTGATACGTTTGATTGTCAATACATTGTGTGATTTTATTCTTTACATTTATTAAATATTTATGAAATACTTCTTCGGAATTTACTTGGCTTCTTATAGCTAACGTATTTACAAACATTCCAACAATTTGTTCAAGACTACTGTGTCCTCTAACAACTACAGGGGTGCCAATAACAATGTCATCCGTATAACTAATTTTACTTAAAAAAATACTGAATATTGAAAATAAACCCATGAAGAAAGTTCCATCTACAGACTCTACAATGTTTTGTATTTTTTTTACGTATCGTTCTTCAATAATAAAGTCTATTGAATTTCCTTTATTGGTTCTTATTATAGGATATTCATAATCTATAGGAAGGTTTAGTTTTTCAACCTGAGTATTAAATTCAGTAATCCAAAATTCTTTTTTTATTGAATAACTTTCTTGCTGTTCTTTTTCCTGCTCCCAGTATGCGTAATCTTTATACTGAAGTTCAAGTTTTGGTAGCTCCAATCCATTGTAAAATGAGAGAAGGTCTTTTGTCAATAATTCTATAGAATGTAAATCACCCGTAATGTGATGGATATCTATAAACAAAAAATATACTTCATTTGAGATTGTTAGTAGACAAACTCGTATAGGATACTCTTTGTTTAGGTTGAATGGTCTTATGAACGCAGTAAATTCCTCATTTACCGTTTCCAAATTTCCTTTTTTGTAATTAATTGTAAAATCATCGACATCTATTACTTTTTGATATAATGTATCTTCTTCAAGCAAATAAATAGTCCTAAGACATTCATGCCTTTCTATGAGTTTTAGAATTGACAATTCAAGTTTTTCAATGTCTAACTTACCATTTACTTGAAATCCCATAGGAATGTTATAGGAAGTACTTTGTTTATCAAATTCGTATAAAAAGTACATACGTCTTTGCACAGAAGATAAAGGATACATATCTAACCTAGGTGCCTCAACTATTGGAGTTAACGTAGTTTTATTCTTTATGGAATTGAAAAAAGCTATAATATTTTCCTTTTGCACTTTTAATTCTTGAATGATTTCTTTCGTCAAAGCTTCGTCAGGATCATGAACAGCCAATTCCTCATCATGAACTGTAACAATTATATTTTTGCTTCTTAGATGAGTTATGTATTCGTCATTTCTCATATAATTAGCTTAGCTTTATTAATATTTTCCGTATTATCTAATTGTTGCACTGTAATGATATAATCTGAAATTGCTTTGATTGTTTGCTTTAAAAACAGTTCTTTCAATGATAAATCCACAGAAAAATCTCTTGCGATGGTATTCATAAGCGTAATCGCTTTTAATGAATTCCCTCCCAAACTGAAGAACGTATCATTTACGCTTATACTGTCAGTCTCTAACTGAAGTAAATCTACCCAAACAGCCGTTAATTGTTTTTCAACTTCATTAGAAGGCGCTGTATATTCTTTTCCCGTATCTTCTAATTCTGGTAGTGCATTACGATCTAGTTTTCCTGTAGCTGATATTGGGAAACTTTCGAGTTGTACAAAGTATCTTGGAATCATATTCATAGGAAGTTTGTCTAATAAATACGTTTTTAATTGTGCTTCTGAAATGTCATTCTCCGATAGATAGTACGCAACTAATACTTTTTCTTCTTGACGTTCTTTGACGATAACTACACAACTCTGGACTTCCGAAAGATTGATTAATTGATTTTCGATTTCTCCAGGTTCAATTCTAACACCATTCAACTTTATTTGTTGATCGGCTCTACCCATGTAGTCTATTGTTCCATCTTCACTCCACTTTGCTAAATCTCCCGATTTGTACAAACTACCACTACCATAAGGATTTTCAATAAAACGTTCTTTCGTAAGTTCAGGACGATTCAAGTATCCTTGTGCAATACCAGCACCAGATAGGTATAAATGACCTATACTACCTATAGGCAAAACTTGTAATTTACCATCCAAAATATATGCCTCTGTATTCGAAATAGGGGTGCCAATTGGAAGATGTTTTCGCTCCGACATCGCTTTCGTTATTTTACAGGCTATGGCAATAACAGTTGCTTCTGTTGGTCCGTATTCGTTATAAAAATCATACCGAGTATTATATTTCCGTGCCAAAGAGGAAGAACATTCTTCTCCAGATACTACAATCTTTTTTAAGTCTGGAATATCAGGTAAGTCTAAGCTTTCTAAATAGGATGGTGTTACGTTTAATACAGTCACTTTATGATAATCTATATAATTGACAAAATCTGTAGGTTGCCCTAAGAGTTCTTCTTTTATTAAAACCAATTGTGCCCCTACATTAAGTGCCAACCATATCTGCTGTACAGATACATCAAAGTAATACGGAGAAAATTGCAGAATTACATCAGATGCATCAATATTTAAAAATGCTTTTTCATGATGGATAAAGTTTGTCACATTTTTATGCTGTATAACAACACCTTTTGGAACTCCTGTAGAACCTGATGTATATATAATATAGGCAACATCCTCTTGTGAAGGAAGTTGCAGGGTAACTTGATTATTAGAATTTGTATCTAGTAGTTTCGGAGTTAAAAATGTATACCTCGTTTGTAATTCAGTAGGGATTTCTGCCGTGTTGCTAATTACAAAACTACTGTTGATTTCTTCCAACATAATCTTTGTTCGCTCCGTAGGTTGATTTGGCGCTATCGGTACGTATGCCGCACAAGATTTTAAGATTGCCAATATTGCAATTATCATTTCTGTAGAACGATTCATAACTATTCCTATGAAATCACCTTTGGATACTCCTTTAGAAACCAAATAAGAAGCCCATTGATCTGAACGAGCGTCGAGTTCTTTATAAGTCAGTCGCTCTTCCTCCATAACTAATGCTATGGCTTCTGGTGTTTTTGCCACCTGCTCTGCAAACAAAGCGATCAACGTCTTATCAGTATCGAATGATTTAGAGGTATTGTTAAAATTTGATATGAGTAGTTTCTGTTCCTTGTCTAAGATATCATTCTGATTGATAATCCCTTCTTTGTTATGTACAAAATTATTAAGTACTGCTTTGAAATATTCGTAAATACGGTTAGATAATGTTTTATCTATAATTGCTGTTGAATATGCAAAAGTTAGTTTAAATTCATTGCCTGTAGTATTAACGTGTAAATCAAATAATGTATTAGTATTTACGGTACTTTCAAATTCCACTACTCCCTTTTCAATAGATTCTGTATTTTCTTCTCGTACCCTATCCTTCAAAATATGGAAATCTATATAGTTAAAAGAGGTGTCAAAAATCGGATTCCTATCACTTGCAGGTTCTTTGGTAATTTCTAAAACTTTATAGAACGGAACCTTCTCGTGTCTTTTGAAGTTTCTTAATTTATTATCTATATTTAATATGTATTCACCCCAAGTTACATTCTCTGGTACTATCATTCTAAAAGGAATGGTGTTTAAGAAACATCCTAATAGTTTATCTCCATCAGGAACTAGCGGTCTATTATTTGATACGATTCCAATGGTAACATCATTCGTGGGCGAAAGCATTTTCATCACATACACATATGCGGCAAAACACAGATGTTTAAAGTTTGTATTATGTGTAGAAGCAACTTTTTCCAATTCTTGTCTGAATGTGTCTCCTAAGTTATAATGATCCATCATGTATTCATGCTGCAGCCCTGTAGGCAGAAACTCAAGCCGTTTATACCCATCAAGTTCTTTTTTCCAATAGGCGATACTATCTTCATCTAGTGCAGCTGCAATTTCTCCTAAGATTTGATCGCGATAGGTAGACTTTAAGAGCGGTAGTTTGTATTTTTCTTCCACAAGAAGCTGTAAGTACACATTGTTAATCTCGGTTATAAATGATTGTAAACTCCAACCACCAAATAAGGAATGATGAAAATCAAATAATAAATAATGATGCGATTGCGATGTTTTTATAATTGTCATACGCCAAATCAAAGAAAAATCTAAATTGGTTCCTCTTAACTTTTCTTCATGTTTCTTATCGGAAATTATCTTTTCTTGTTCATTTCTGGAGTAATCTGATATATCTAAGTAATTTACTTCTGGATTTACTTCTTTCAGAATGATGTGCGCCAAGTTTTGAGTATCATACATTTTTCGAAATACCGAATGTTTTCTCAGCATTAAATCTAGTGTCTTTCTGAAAATTGTAAAATCAAAATTCGTTGAAGGAAGCGGATATAAATTTTGTTCATGGTAAATAATATTGTGTACATTTTTTTCTTCTGTTTTTCCTTTTAATGTATGAAACACCATCCCGATTTCAACTCCATTCATAGGATACACTACTTCATATATTTCCTTAAACAATCCTTTTCCTTTATATTCTTCCTCAAATTTTTTGAGTATTTCTTCTGCTTGAGAATAGTATACTTTGTGTTGATCATTCGTTTCTATA
>Ga0256847_1000384_pt1 | contig 29044 bp, 17 predicted proteins | sample TeddybearmetaG_FD_189099 | JGI IMG/M metagenome (GOLD analysis project Ga0256847, IMG submission 189099) | Hydrothermal vent microbial communities from East Pacific Rise, Pacific Ocean - Teddybear | ecosystem: Environmental > Aquatic > Marine > Hydrothermal vents | place: Pacific Ocean: East...
TAAATCAGACATCAACAGATATGGATGAGATTAAGTCCCTGTTACGGGAAGGTTTTCGACTGGGCAAATTATGAACAGTGGGGGGTTTGTTGATCTTCGGATTGACCAATATGATGACAACAACAATGAAGGTTTCTGGCCTTCTTTTACGGACATCATGACCGTCATTGTGATGATTTTTTTGTTGTCCATGGTGGTGTTGATGATGCGCAATATGGAGTTGGTGAACCAATTACGCAACAGCATTGAAGCGGAGCGGGAAGCGGCGGAAATAGCCCAAGCCAAAGCCATGGAAACACATTCTTTAGATGAAAAATTAAGTGACTCTGAGGCCGAGCTGGCGATTCTACGTTACCGTTTAGCCGAAGCGAATGAAGAAGTCAGGCAGTATCAAAACACACAATTAGAACAAAATCTTATGATTGAGCAGCTTAATATTAGCCGCCAAATGCATGAAGAGAATATGGCGCGGTTAGCGCAAGATAATGCCGATATCCTGCAAAATTTGGCCTCGGCCAATTATCAACTGACGGACCTGGAAACACAAAGTGCCACATTGAACCAGAAACATCAGGCGCAGAAACAGCGATTAGCCGCTTTAGAAACAGAACGGCGTACACAAGCACAAGCGATGCAAGCATTGAAAGCCGCATCACAGCACCGAGAAAGCGTGCAGAATCGCTTAAACCAGGATTATGTCACGCTGAAAAGTAAATATGAGAAGCTGATTAAGCCTGCGCGAACTTCAAAAGGCAAAGTCGTGGTGCAAGTGTTTCACCGTAAAGTCGGTACGGAGCATGTGTATAAGGTCAAGCTACCGGGTGCACAAACACAAGTTGAGGTGTCAAAAACACAGCTACATGAGCATCTAAGTACACTCAAACAGAGATACCCGGATAAGTTATACATTAAAATCACGTTTCCAGAAAACAGTGGTTTATCCCACAGCGAAGCGTGGAAATTTACCAACCAGATGTTGGTTCAATACGATAGTTATTACAATAAAAATCATTAAGCCAGGCATATTGCCGTGTGCTTTTATTATTTGGACACACGATCCCGGACGAATTGTTTCAGCACCTTCAAGCCTTTGGGTTCAATCCAACTAAATTGCATGCCCAGGCCGTACACATCACCTTGGCCAATAGAGACATAAACAATTTTCGCTTTTGCTCTAATAGTATGAAATTTATCTTGCTCTTGAATTTGAAAAACAATTTTAAATTCTTTTCCTTTGTCAGCACCATAGTCACTGACAACATACACACCGCCCTCTGAAACATCTCGAATGCGCGCAAAGACCATTTTGTTATTTGATTGGATAATGCCGACTTTCCAGTCCACATGGACGCGTTTATATTTTCTATCGCCGTCTTCATCCACAAAGCTTGACTCCACACGATTTATTGTTATCTAACAAAGAGTTAAAGGATTTCACGTCAAAGTGTCAATTTTTATCCTATAATTCATTACGTTACCCTGCTTGCGTTAGCATAGGTTGTGTACCGCCTCTGCTGTAATACAATAGTAGCAATAATAAACGAGAAAACCTTGGAAACCACACGTGCCGACAAATAGCTTAGGTTTAGCCATCCCAACACTGAAAGTTGCTACGAAACAATCGTTCAATCCTGCGCCTAAAAAAGTTAGCGCTTGGATCGGGCAGTTACCCATGACAAATATTGGTGCAACTGCGCGCGAAGTGTTTTCGGCGATTACGGAAATGAATCGTTTGCAGATGCCACCGATTACACGCATTAAAGCCATTGAAGTGTTGCGGCCAACCGTTAGATATATCGTTAATAATTTAGAAAAGCATTATATTGGTGTTCCCTTTCCGCTGTCAGAAAAAGCCGGGAAAGTCGCACATTTATGCCAAAAACTAGATTCTGAAATGGCCATCACGTATAAAATTGTGATTGAACATTTGTTGCATGACAAAGGCATCAAGTTTGATAAAAAATTGATGGTCGTTGCCATACACCGCTGTGCCATCTATTTAGGGCGGGTGATTTATCAATGCGCTTTAGTGTATGAGCCGACCCCGCGCAATACCTGGAAAGAAATGCATCGGATTTATTTGTTTTCAGAAAAACATACGCTGCACCAAGTCCCGGTTAAAGATGATGAAAGTGAAGACGCACAACCACATGCTTTAGAAGAGAGTTATAAGCGTTTATTGCTGTTAGCCTTAATTGACCCGCACCACTTACGCCAAACAGAAACACAAGAGGCGTGTAAGGTGTTTGAACAATGTGCGGTGAAAACGCAGTTGGTTGAGGTGACGGAAATCAGCAAAAATGCGCAAAAGTTCTTCTTGAATCTTTGGGCCGATGGGCCACCCAGTGCGCAACTACCTGAAGGCAATTTACAGCTCACCCGAGGTGTGGATGTGCGGGGGGTTTTGCAAGCCCTAAAGTCGAGTTTGGATGAGGTCAGTCAGAGCAAGCAAACGCTCATGAACAGCCAGGCCAGGAAAGAATTATTAACGCGGATCATTAAGCAACTGACCGATTCAAAAGCGCGATCTTTTCCAAGAACAACGGCCAATTACACGTTTAAAACCACGCTGAACCTAAGTCAAACACACGATTATCTGGTGACCACTGAGTTGCTGAATAAACCGGCCGATAAAAAAGAGGTTGTCACTGAGAAGGCATCGGGTAAACGTCACCCGATTACAGGCGACCTTATCGGGGCAGATCCTTTTGCTGCAGACCCTTTCCCGGATGCGCAAGAAGATGATTGGTTTGACCAGACCTTTAAAAGACAGTCAAAAACCCCTAAATCCGTGTTTGAAGATGTCAGTTTGTCGGATTTATCCATGTTGCCAAAAGATGAGCTGTTTGGTGCGGTGGCCAGTGATAACCTGTTCCTGCAGCCGAAAAAGGTGGAAGCTCCGCCTAAAAAACCGGTGCAGAAACCAGCAGAAGTGAAAGCGGACAAAACACAGAAGAACCCGTTATTCGTGTGTTCAGTGTTAAATGAATCCTCAGGGGGATATTGTTTTGCATGGTCTGGCCCATCACCGAATACGAAAGTTGGGGAGTTAGTCGGCGTGGTGGACGAGGAAGACCCCATGCACTTACGTATTGGTGTGGTACGGTGGATTAAACATCCACCGGGAGAAGCGTTGCAGTTCGGGGTTGAAATGATTGCACCCTCGGCTTTACATGCCAGTATTTCGCAGCAAAACAAAAATGAAAGCAAGAGTTTGCTGTTACCTGAGATCGAGATGGTCGGAGAAGCGGCCTCGTTGCTCACGGGGGCGATGCAATATCGGCCAAATATGGTGCTGGATGTACACACGGATGAAACCAATATGAAAATCAAATTGGCCGAGGAGGTTGAAAGCACCAATGCCTTCACGCGGTTTCATTTTGTCATTCTCGAAAGTGATGCGAATACCCCAAAAGAGGATGTTGACAGCCATGCGTTAGACGAGCCGGATGATGATTTGGATTCATTGTGGTCTATGTTGTAAATACAGCAGAAAAACGTATTGGCACAGGTGCTTATCAGTCACTATACTGAAGTGATAAGCCACAAAAGGAAACAAGATGCGTGAAAGGTGACCAGGGTATAAAATTACTGATCGTGCATGATTCCATGTCTGATGCCGAACGCTTTACCAGTACGTTGCGAAATGCGGGGTTACCGGTTCGGTCTGAGCGTGTTGACGATGTTGAAGATATGGTTTTGGAGCTAAAAGAAAATGCCTATGACCTGATTTTATGTGCATTAGATTTGCTTAATTTTGATCCGGCGGATGCGATTTCTGAGCTGAATCGAATATCTCAAGATGTCCCGATGATCGGCATTTCTGAGAACAAAAGTGAACAAATGCTGGTCGATTTGATGAACCTAGGTTTGTCAGATGTGGTCAGTAAGCAGCATTTAACCCATTTGGTGAAAGTCGTTGAGCGTGAATTCCATCGCGTCGAAGCATCTCAACAGCGCTTTTTATTCGAAAAAGCGTATGGCGAAACAGAAGCACGCTGTAATAATCTAATGGAAAGCTCACGGGATGCGATTGCTTATATTTCTGATGGTATGCACATTCACGCCAATCGGGTTTATGTCAGCATGTTTGGCTTTGAGGTTGTTGAAGAATTAGAAAGTATTCCGATTTTGGATATGATCGCATCAGAGGAACATGCGGCGTTCAAAAAATTTCTCCGCAAATATGAAAAAAAACGCGTCTCAGGTGCACAGTATGAAACTAAGGGGCGTTATTCGGATGGGAGTTTGTTTGAAGCGACCATGGAGTTTTCTCCAGCCAGTATTGATGGCGAGCCATGTACGCAATTAATCATTCGGGACAGCTCAACCAATGAAGCCTTAGCCGCGCAAATTCATGAATTATCCAGCCAAGACCCATTAACCCATTTATATAACCGCCAATATTTTCTCGATACCCTGAATCAACGCTGCCAAGATAGAACCGGTGATGAAGCCTTAATTTACATCATGATGGATAATTTTAAAGCGATCCGAGACGAAACGGGGATTGCCAGTAGTGATGTTGCGATTACTGAAATTGCCGAGCGATTAAGGGATCAGGTGAGGGATGATGATCTGCTTGCGCGCTTTGATGACCATACCTTTATTTTATGTTCGCGTAACCGGGATGATAAAGCCGTCGGCGCATTAGCCGAAGGCATTCGGCATGCCATTGATGAGCATACGTTCGAAAAATCGGGTCAGTTTATCGTCACCCATTGTAGTATCGGCATCAGTTATGCGGGTGAAAATACCGATGGCGGCCGGGTGATACAGCAAGCGGTGCATGCGTGTGATAAAGCCAGCAAGCAAGGGGGGAATAAAGTCGTTGTGTACATGCCGGACACCTCCGATACCGCTTCAGATGAATGGCAAGCGCATATGACGGAAACGCTGCGAAAAGCGCTCAAAGAAGACCGTTTGTCGCTGTTATTTCAACCCATTGTGAGTTTGCAAGGGGATACCGAGGAAAATTATTGCGTTTTGCTCAGGTTACAAGGGGAAAAAGGCCTACTCTCACCGGATGATTTTTTACCCTTAGCGAAAACCAAAGGTTTAGATTTAGACATTGATCGTTGGGTCATTCAGCACGCCATCACGCAATTATCAGAACACCGTAAACAAGGCCGCAACATTAATTTCTTTGTGACCTTATGTGGCCGCTCGCTCACAGATCAATCGTTGATTCTGTATATTTTGGATTGTTTGAAACAAGCCAATTTGCGCGCAGATTGTCTGATTTTTCAAGTGGACGACAAACATGTGCGCAAGCACCTGCAAGAAGCCAAAACATTTTTGCAAGGCTTAAAGAAAATTCAAAGTCGTTTTGCGATTGATAATTTTGAGTTGGATGATCGGGCCGGGAGTTTAATCACAACGCTGCCTGCGGATTACATCAAACTTAAAGGCGTGATCTCTGAAAACTTAGCGACCAATGCAGAACACCAAAAAATTATCAAACAAGCCAGTGCCTTAACAAAAGAACATAAAATGTCGTTGGTCGCCAAATCGGTGGAAGATGCCAATTGTTTGGCCATTTTGTGGGGCTCTGGTGTGGATTACATACAGGGTTTTTTCTTACAAGAGCCAGCAGAAGCGCTAACCTACGATTTTAGTTCAGACGATATGTAGCGTGGATACAGAATTTTCTTGTTTTTTATCATATTCTTTGTAGAAACTGTTCTAAACTCTATAAAGACGGCAATCGGATGACGATGCCCTTTCCTTGAATGTGGAGTGGAAAAATGAGCCAGAGTGTGACTCGAATATTCGTGCCGAGTGTGGTAATAGTGGCCAGCGTATTGCTTAGCTTCTTCTGGGCTAAGAGTGCTTTGGCCGGTGGCATACAAGCCTGTGTTGGTTTGATTGTGATTGGCTGGTTCTACTGGCAATATAGTGCCTCAGATAAAGCCATTGATCAGATTAACACGTTATTATCTGGTATCGCGCAAGGGACGAATGATTTATCTGCACGTGTCGAAGAGAGCTCACAGAAAAGTGCAGTCTCCCAATTGGGTAACAATTTAAACCAATTTCTTGAGAAAATTGCATCCAGTGCGAGCGACACCAAAAGTATCGCCGTCGAGTTGGGTGACTCCATTAGTCAAGTGACCGCCATTGCCATGCAAACGAATGAAGGCATGCAACACCAGTTACAAGAGAATGGGCAACTCACGAATACCGTCTCTAACATGACATCGACCATCGAAGAAATTTCCCGCTCAGCACAAAGTGCTGAATCCAGTGCCCAGCATTCGGATGAAGCCGTGAATAAAGGTCGTGCCGTGGTACAAGGCACCATGACATCACTCAATCAATTAGCCTCAGAATTGAATAACGCCTCTGACTATATCGAACAGTTGGGCAGCGACAGTGATCAAATTGGCGGTGTGTTAGATGTGATTCGAGGCATTGCGGAACAAACCAACTTGTTGGCACTGAATGCTGCGATTGAAGCGGCCCGTGCTGGTGAGCAAGGCCGTGGGTTTGCGGTGGTGGCGGATGAGGTCAGAACCTTGGCCAGCCGAACACAAAGTTCTACAGAAGAAATTCAATCCATGATTCAACGCCTACAGGATGGGGTGAAAAACGTTGTCACGAGCATGGAGAAAAGCAAAAAACAAGCGCAAGAAAGTGTGGATCGTGCATCTGAAGCACAATCTTCGCTGGATGTGATCAGCCAAGCGGCGAATGAAATCACCCAACTCAACAGCCAAATAGCCACAGCAGTTGCACAGCAGGCCACGGTAACGCAAGAGATCAGCAGCAACATCGACCGCATCAATGATGTGGCAGAAAAAACAGCCTCAGGCGCGGAACAAAATGCAGACGTCAGTCAATCCTTATCCGGGTTGGCTTCGCAACTGCACGATGTGGTTGGGCAGTATCAAATGTAGCGCTAAATACCTTCCGATAAAAAAAGGCTCCAATTTTTGGGGCCTTTTTTTTATTGCCCATACAGGCCTTTATTGATGTCTTCCTCGCTGCCATTTCACCCCGCCGTTAACACGTGGTTTAAGGCCACCTTTGCGGAACCAACCGCAGTACAACAGCAAACGTGGCCAGCGATTCAGTCTGGCCAGCATGTGCTGTTGGCAGCCGCAACCGGTTCTGGAAAAACCTTGGCGGCATTTTTGTTTGCGCTTGACCGATTAATCCGGGAAGGTCTAGAACACGGCCTGCCAGATGTCACGCGTATTTTGTACATTTCGCCATTGAAAGCGTTATCCAACGATATTCAACATAACCTGCAAGCGCCATTAACCGGTATTTCTGCGGAACTGGCACGCATGGGCCTACCCGACGTTGCCTTACGTGCTTGGGTGCGCACCGGGGATACGCCGCAATCCGAACGCGCAAAAGCCAAACGCTGCCCGCCACATATTTTAGTGACCACGCCAGAATCGGTGTATATTTTATTGACCTCGGTATCAGGCCGTAACCTATTAGCGCAAGTGGATACCGTGATTATCGATGAAATCCACGCATTGGCCGGGAATAAGCGGGGGGCACACCTTGCGTTATCTCTGGAACGTTTAGAACACTTAACGGCGGCATTTAACCCACATCGCCATCTGCAACGCATTGGGCTCTCTGCGACCCAAAAACCGATTGATTTAATCGCGCATTTTTTGGTTGGAAAGCGCACGCAGCGCTGTAAAATCATTGACATTAAACGCGATAAATCGCTGGATTTGGCCATAGAATTACCCGATTCCCCCTTGCAAGCGGTGATGTCGAACGCGGTGTGGGAGACTTTATATGCACAACTGGAAAGGTTGATTTGTGCCCATCGTACAACCTTGGTTTTTGTCAACACACGGCGTTTGGCAGAACGTGCCTCAGGCTTTTTGGCCGCACGCATTGGCGAGGAAAATGTCACCGCCCACCATGGCAGCATGGCAAAAAAACAACGTTTGGCGGCCGAGCAACGTTTAAAAAATGGGGACTTGATGTGCCTGGTGGCAACCGCATCCCTGGAATTGGGCATCGATATCGGCGACATTGATTTGGTCTGCCAATTAGGCTCCCCTCGCTCCATCTCGGCCTTTTTGCAGCGTGTGGGCCGCTCCGGCCATCATGTGGGGGGGTTATCAAAAGGCCGTTTGTTTCCCCTGTCACGAGATGATTTGGTCGAATCCGTGGCTTTATTAAGCGCTGCACGCAGCGGTGAACTGGACCGTATTCGAATACCCGAACAACCGTTAGATGTGTTGGCACAGCAAATCATCGCCGAGGTGGGGGCACGCGAATGGGCAACCGAAGCGTTGTATCACGCGGTTTGTGCCGCCTGGCCATACCGTCACCTACAACGCGCCACCTTTGATGCGGTGATCAACATGTTGGCCAATGGGTATGCAACACGCCGAGGCCGGCGGGCCGCATACCTGCATCACGATGCGGTTAATGGCTGTATCAAGCCTCGTCGTCATGCGCGGTTAACCGCATTAACCAACGGCGGTGTGATTCCAGATCAATTTGACTACGACGTAATCTTAATGCCTGAAGGCCTGCGGGTTGGTTCCTTGGGGGAAGATTTTGCCTTTGAAAGTTTGGTCGGAGATATCTTTCAATTGGGCAACATGTCGTATCGGGTGTTAAAAGTTGAGCAAGGCAAAGTGCTGGTGGAAGATGCCAAAGGCCAACCCCCGAACATTCCTTTTTGGTTTGGTGAAGCCCCAGGTCGCAGTGATGAGCTGTCTCGTGCCGTCTCCACATTACGCACGCAAATATCGGATCAACTGTGTGAAGGGCCAGCGGCGACGGTACGCTGGTTATGTAAAGTGCACGCGCTGTCATCGTTGGCCGCAGAACAACTCACGGAGTATCTGGGGGCCGCAAAAACAGCATTGGGGGGCATACCGACGCAGGAAAATTTGTTTTTCGAACGTTTTTTTGATGCCTCAGATGATATGCATCTGGTGATTCACTCGCCTTATGGATCTCGTATTAATCGGGCTTGGGGTTTGGCCTTACGCAAGCGTTTCTGCCGAAAATTTAATTTTGAATTACAGGCGGCCGCATTGGAAGACTGTATTGTCCTATCGTTGTCTGCGACCCATAGCTTTCCGTTAGAAGAATCAACGCATTATGTGCATTCAAGCAGTGTGCGTGAGGTGTTGATTCAAGCCTTACTGGCCGCGCCGATGTTCCCGACCCGCTGGCGTTGGAATGCGACGATTGCCTTGGCGGTGATTCGAAACCGCAACGGTAAGCGCACCCCGCCTTATTTCCAGCGTACCGATGCGGAAGACTTGATAGCGGTGGTTTTTCCTGACCAAATTGCATGCGGGGAAAATATCGCGGGTGACCGGGAGGTGCCCGAGCACCCGTTGGTCGATCAGAGTGTGCATGACTGCTTACATGAAACCATGGATATTGATGGCTTGATACAGCTATTAAAATCCCTAGAACAAGGTACGGTTAAAATCACCTGCCGCGATTTAACCACCCCCTCTCCCTTAGCACAAGAAATCCTGACTGCGCGGCCCTATGCGTTTTTGGATGATGCACCGGCAGAAGAACGGAGCACCATGGCCGTGCAATCTGGGGTTTCAGGGGCGCAGGGCGTGCCTGAATATGGGCAATTGGATTTGGCTGCGATTGAGCAAGTGCGAGAGGAAGCCTGGCCGAACATTCGGACTGAGGATGAATTGCATGACGCCCTGGTGGTGTTAGGCTTTTTAACCCAATCAGAGATGCAAGGGGCGGACAATGCGGCCATGTTACAGACATTTTTCGCCAATCTACAAGCCGCCTCACGCGCAACGCAGGTCACCCATTTGCCAGAGGGACTATGGGTTGCAGCGGAGCGTTTAGCCGATTTTATGTTGGCCTTTCCAGCATTACAGCTTGACCCAGTCATCTCCGCACCACTGCCCAGTGAGGCAGACAACCCATCAGGGGCTTTACAGTCGATTATTCGAAGCCGAATGGAAGGCCTAGGGGTCATCCACGCCAACGCATTAGGCGCACCCTTGGGTTTACATGGAGAGGCCATTGAACAAGTATTGTTGGCTTTAGAGCAAGAAGGTTTTGTGGTGCGGGGCGCGTTACTCGGGCCAGATGCGCCGGAAGCTTGGTGCGAGCGGCGTTTATTGGCGCGCATTCATCGTTATACGTTAAAGCGTTTACGGCGCGATATTGAAGCCGTCAGTGTGCAAGATTATATGCGTTTTTTATTCCACTGGCATGGTTTAACAGACAAACGCGAAGGCCATGACGCTGTCGCTGCTGTGATTCAGCAATTGGAAGGTTTTGCCGTGCCAGCCGGTGGCTGGGAACGTGATATCTTGTCTGCGCGGATTGCTTTTTACACCCCGGATTATTTGGACCGACTATGCACATCAGGTCGCTTTATGTGGCTGCGTTTAGCCGTCACTGCGGTGCCTGAACGACAAAAAAATGCCCCGATTCGATCCACCCCGATTATGCTGATTGAGCGCAGTCATTTACCGCAATGGCGGACTTTATCGCCGTTACCTGAGCGTGATGAAGCCACGGTGAGTGCCCATGCCGAAACAGTCTTTAACATTTTAGAGCAACATGGGGCCTCATTTTTTGCAGATTTAATCCAACAAACCGGCTTACTCAGCACGCAATTGGAAACCGCGTTAGGAGAATTGGTGAACTGGGGCTGGGTCACGGCGGATCATTTCGCCGGTTTACGGGCTTTGATTATGCCCGCCAATCGGCAATCTCGTTTCAAAGGGCGACGCGGCCGCCCACAAGGTTCACCTTTTGACACGGCGGGGCGTTGGGGTTTATGCCAGAACCTCCAAAGCTCGCCAGACGAGGCCATTGACTATTTTGCCTGGGTCTTATTACACCGTTATGGCGTGGTGTTTCGGGCTTTATTGGAACGGGAATCGGTCAAACCCCTGTGGCGTGATTTATTGAGGGCGTATTGGCGCATGGAAGCCAGAGGTGAAATTCGGGGCGGGCGTTTTGTGCAAGGTGTCAGTGGGGAGCAATTTGCACACCCGGATGCGGTGAGTACGTTACGCAAAATTCGTCGTCAGCCGAGTCAGGACACGTTAACCGTGATTACGGCCGCCGACCCGCTGAATTTGATGGGGGTCTTGCCGCTGGGCGAAAAACCACCGGCCTCAAGAGGCACGCGCATTGTTTTTCGCCATGGTTTGCCGATTGCGATACAAAGCAAACAAGCGTTGCAGTGTTTTGAGCCGTTAGATGACGCTGTGCTGAGTGCGGTGAAGCAATGTTTGACAGCTCCACACTGGCGTTAATCCTGTATCGCACCATCAGCAAATGGCCACTGTTGCTGTAGGCTTTTAACCGAGCCAGGATATACATTGATATCCATATCATGCGCGGTGCCGGGAACGGGCCTTAAACAGTCCGTAGCATTTGCTTGACAATTGATCTCGCTGGAAAATTGCCACAGCGTGTAGGATGGCCAAATTTGTGTCGGAAAATTGGGAATGTCTTTTCGGAAACGGGCATACCATAGGGGCGTTTTGGCGAAAACGCTGGTTTTATCATACTGTTTAGAAAGCGTACTAATGACGTTATGATTGCCATATACAGCAGGATATCGCCCGGTTTTTGCTTGAATGTGATGAATGAAACGGATGGCATCGGGTATGGACATAAATTTTTTCGGGTCAACGCTTTCTAGATCCAGCGCCATAAAGTCCTGTTCGCCAGGTTGCGCCACGCTCAGATAAAAATCGGCTTGTTGGATGGGGTCGCCGGGTCGGCCTAAATGGTAAGAACCCCATAAATAATTCCGCTGCAAGGCTATTTTCTTTCGGTTCTTATATTTTGGGTCTTCGCGTAGACCCTCGCTGGCTTTGTGAATCACGGCGGCGACTTGTGTATCCGTGGCCATCGCATCCCAGTCGATGTGATTACCTGCATAGGCATCAATGATAATACTGCTCTGGGGTAAGCGCCAAGGCTCTATCAGGATAGGTTTGGGGGCCGTTGTGTCGGGCGCTTGAACAGAACAACTGATGAGCCCGGTGAAGGCCAAAAAGCATAAATAATCGACCCATTTTTTGTTTTTGAACAAGCGCTCGGTCATGTGAGTCTCCTGGAAACCTGCCAGTAAGATGGGTTTATACAAAATTTCATCGGACAACTATCCTGACACAGGCGGGGAGGGGGAGGATAACATTATTTGGCCAGTACTGTAGCGCGTCCTCTCCAATCGATAAATTTTCCCACATTATGACAAGACTCACCTAAACTTATGACATCAAAACTCACTACAGTGATGTGCTTTTATGCAGCAATTCTTAAATATTATCAGTAGTTTTCCAACCATTATTTACTCCATTCTATTAGGCGTTGTGGTGATCTACTGGTTGGGTGCCTCTCTGGGATTACTCGATATTGATGTTTTAGATGGCAATCTGCATGACCCCAGCGGGGGGGTACACCATATAGATATAACCGATGCAAGCAATCTGACGGGATTAGCGGGAATATTATTAACCTTGGGTCTGAATGGGGTGCCGATTACCATTATCATCACGTTTTTGGTTTTATATGGCTGGATCGTTTGTTATTTTCTCATGTTATTGGTTAGTCCTTTAATGGGTACGGGAGGGTGGATGGTGACGCTACTGGGTATCCCGGTTTTTTTCGGCACCTTTGCTGTTTCCATTTTTTTGTCCGCACAAACCATCAAACCGTTACGTCGTCTGTCTGAAAAAACACAAGCCAAAAATAAAACCACCCAGTCCTTAATTGGCAAAACAGGCATTGTGCGCACCTCAAAAATTACCGCGAGTTTCGGTGAGGTGACGGTTGAGGATGGGGGAGCGGGGTTGTTGTTAAAAGTCCGCGCAGAAGAACCGAATACGTTTAAGCGAGGTGATCACGTGGTCCTCATGGAATTTATGGAAGCTGAACATACTTACAAAATCATGTCCGAGCAAGACTTGTATCAATCAACTGTGGAGTAAACCGTATGGATTTATCTGTTATCATGCCTATTTTTGTGGGTATTGGTATTGTTGGCATCACCATTTTCGGGATGCTGGGGTTATTCCGGGCGTTTTACGTCAAAGTGCCACAAGGTACGGCGCTGATCGTGAACGATATGACGCCGGATCCGAAGGTGCATTTCACGGGTGCATTGGTCTACCCCGTGATTTACAAAAAAGAATTGATGCGGATTTCTCTGATTACCCTAGAGATTGATCGGCGGGCTAAAGATGGGCTCATTTGTAAAGACAATATGCGGGCCGATATCACCGTGGCGTTTTACCTACGGGTGAATGAAACCCGAGAAGATGTGTTGAAAGTGGCGAAATCCTTAGGCGCTGAACGGGCCTCTGATCGGGAAGCGGTGGGGGATTTATTCAATGCGAAATTTTCCGAAGCGTTAAAAACCGTGGGCAAACAAATTGACTTCGTGAAATTGTTTGAAGACCGTATTTTCTTCCGAGAAAAAATTGTTGAAGTCATTGGAGATGATCTGAACGGGTATGCATTGGAAGATGTCGCGATTGATTATCTTGAACAAACCTCAAAACAATCTTTAGATCCAGACAATATTTTGGATGCAGAAGGGATTCGAAAAATCACTGAAATCACCGCCAAGAGCAACATTCTAACGAATGAGTTTGAACGCAACGAAGAACTGGCGATGAAAAAGAAAAACGTTGAAACCAAAGAGGCCATGCTCGCGTTAGAACGCCAACAAGCGGATGCGGAAGCACGCCAACTGCGAGAAATCGCCACCATTCAAGCACGTGAAAAAGCGGAAACCAGGAAAGTCGAAGAAGAAGAACGTCAAAAAGCACAAACCGCCTATATTGATACTGAACGTGAACTGGCCATTCAAGAAGAAAATAAACAGCGCGAAGTCGAAATCGCCGCACAAAACCGGCAACGTACGATTGGGATTGAAATTGAAAAAGTCAAACGTGCCAGAGATTTAGAGATTGTGGCACGGGAACGTGAGGTGGAACTGCAAACCATCGACAAAGAAAAATCCATTGAAATCGAAAAGAAAGACATTGCCAGCATCATCAGCGAGCGCATTGCGGTTGAGCGCACGGTGGCAGAGCAAGAAGAAAAAATCAAAGAAGTGCGCCTGATTTCTGAAGCTGAGCGGATTAAACAAGTCACCATCATTGATGCACATGCAGCGGCGGAAGAAGCTTTAGTCAAAGAAGTGAAAGCGGCAGAAGCACAAGAAACCAAAGCCAAACATCGCGCCGCTGAAATCAACACCATCGCCCAAGCGGAACTTGAAGCGTCTTCTAAGCAGGCGGAAGCAGAAAAGAAACTGGCAGAAGGCAAGCAAGCGACAGAAGCGGCATCGGGTTTAGCACAAGCTCGGGTGCAAGAAGCCCAAGCCGATGCACTGGAAAAAGAGGGGATTGCCGAAGCCAAAGTGATCGAGGAGAAAATGCTGGCCAAAGCCAAAGGCACAGAGCAAGTTGGCCTGTCCGATGCGAAGGTCGTCAGTGCGCACGCAGAAGCCAAAGAGAAAGAAGGCTTAATGGAAGCGAAAGTCCTGGGCGAAAAAATGGGCGCGCAAGCCAAAGGCGAAGAACAGCTCGGTTTAGCTGCAGCCGTGGCCAGTCGGGAGCAAGGTTTGGCCATTGCAGTCGCAGAGAAAGAGCAGGGTCTAGCCGTTGCGATTGCCGAAAAAGAACAAGGCCTGGCCAAAGCCCAAGTGACGCGGGAACAATTTACCGCTGAAGCGGATGGTTTGGTGGCGAAGTTTGAAGCCATGAACCAAATGAGTGAGCAAGCGCGTGAGCATGAAGAGTTCCGCATGCGTTTAGAGCGTAAGTTTGAAGAAATGATGGCCTCGATTGAAGCCAGTAAACACATTGCGCATGACCAGGCGGAAGTGCTCGCATCGGCATTGAAAGAAGCGAATATTGATATTGTGGGTGGCCAAGGTGATTTTTTTGACTCGTTTGCTAAATCCTTGTCCGTCGGTAAATTTGTCAATGGCGTGGTCGGCAAAAGCCCGGTGGTGCAAGCAGCATTAGATAAGTTGATGACCATTGGTAATGCCGATAATGGTGAAGACAGCAGTCAGCCAAAAGGCGATGAGAAAAAGGCATAAAATATCCCCCCCTTATGCTGCCGCCTAGTACGGTAAAGGAGCCCACACGTGGAACCAACAAGTGAAGACCAAACCGTCAATGCGGTGGCGGCGGGTGGCGCCTACGACGTTATCCGCAGTCGCCTACAAGACTTTGGAAAAACGTTAGACCGTAAAACACAAAACCTGAATAATGCCCGACATGAAGAATTTGGCACGACTGAAATGTCGGTGGTGGGGCGCGTGCGTATTCGCACGGACAATAATTGCTCCGCACGTGACATTGTGCGTGTGGGGGATGTGCTTCTATTTGGCTACAATGTTTTCCTGGGATTAAAACGAGAAACTCAGGTAATGGATGTTTTTTCCCTGTATCGATTGGTGCATGAAGGGGAAGAGTTTGAAGTTGAGCCAGTCACAGATGATTTGCGGTTTTTAGCCGATGAAAATTTTGTTAAAGATTTTACTGAGTTATACAGATATTATAAAGACACCAAGTTACTACAATTGGTGGTGAAAAACAGCAAACTGCTGGCGGCCTTTCAAATTGGCCACCGGATTGAAGATATGCGTGTATTTCGCTGGCATATCTCCGCAGATGAACGCGACATTACTTACATCGACAACCGGGGCGAACGCGATATTGCCCCGCCCCCACGGTATGACTTCGATTGGGTGACGACCACACGAGAACACCAAGTGCAAGGTCGGCACCCGCATGTGAATATTTTAGATCAAGTGTTTGTGGAAACAGTGGGGGGTGACCTCACAATCAAAATAGAAGATAACACGGAAGATGGCCTGGGTATCTATCGTGAAGCGGTGGATGACCACAATCAATCCTTAGATGATGGGGAGATTTTATACGCGCAAGTGGGGGTTTTGATTTTATTAAAAGTCCGGCCCTATCGTGAAGAACAATGGCGTTATCTAATTTTCAACACCACCACACAGCAAGTCACGCGACACGATGCGATTGGTTTATCGTGCGTCAGTTTACCGGAAGATCACGGCATTATCTTCCCTGGGGGGATCTATTTAGCCTCAGATGATTTTAAAGCATTTGATGATGATGTGGCGGGGATGCGTTTTAAACATGTCTTGCGTTCCCCCAATGGCGAGGATGTTTTATACAGCTTTTACGAAGCGATTGAAGGTAAAGTGGCGTTTTATAGCTACAACCTGATCAACAAAAGTTTGATGAACCCGATTTTTGGGCATGGCTATAGTTTATTCGCAGACGGCCAAATGGTGATTTTTTATGCCGAAGGCGACCAAGCCACCCGCGTGCACCCGATGCAAGTGTGGAACACGCCGTATATGTCCGAAGAGTTTGCCAGCCAAATCCCGCAAAGCCAAACTTTTTATGGCAAAATTGGTAACGCGGAATTGGTTCGGGGTATTTCCGAATTATTTACCATCCGCCGCATGATTGATCGAACAGAAGTCTCTACACAGCTATACAATGATATGAGCCGCACCGCTTTACGTATGTTTGATGCTTATCATTGGGTGACTGATCCGATACTAGAGGGGATTGATGCGTTATTACGCAAAATATCAGATACCGCAGAATTGGTGTTGGATGAATTTGAAAAAGTGGAGAGTATTCGGGAGAAATCGATTCAAGCGCTTGCAGAAGCGGAGCAAACGCAAAAATCGATGATTCAAGCCCTGCATCCAGAGCGTTGGGATACAGCCGAAGCGTTTATTCAAGCATTAGACAGCTTGAGGCAGCAGCGTGGGCACTTACTCACCATTCGGGATTATCGTTACATTGATGTGGTGCAAATTGACCAGCTTGAAACCCAAGTGATTGCCGCACAAGACAAGGTCAGCCAAGGTACGGTTACATTTTTAGCCGATGAGGGGGCATTAAAACCCTATTTTTCCACCATACGCAGTTTAGATGAAGCCGTTCAAGCGGCCGAAACCCTGACGCAACTGGAACCGGAAATCGACAAGCTGGAAGTCCTCAATAACGGCTTAGATTTACTCTCAGAATTGATGTCCAGCCTGAAAATTGAAGATGCGACGGTACGCACACGCATTATCGAATCGATTTCAGAAGTGTATGCAAAGGCCAATCAAAGTAAATCCCGTGCAGGACATAAAGCAAAAACATTAAAATCATCTGAAGCGGTGGCACAATTTTCGGCACAATTTAAATTGTTTTCACAAAGTATCGCGAATGCATTAGGCATGTCCTCAACGCCGGAAAAATGCGATGAACAACTCTCTCGGTTATTGGTACAGCTAGAAGAATTGGAAAGTCAATTCAGTGACCATGATGAATTTTTAGCCGATATTATTGGCAAACGCGAAGAAATTTACGAATCGTTTGAAGGCCATAAACAGCGTTTGGTTGAAGAACAGCAACGTAAATCCCAATCTTTATCGGATGCCGCCGAGCGTATTTTAATCAACTTAAAACGGCGTAGCCAAAAATTCACAGAAGTGGACGAACTGAACACTTATTTTGCATCGGATGCTTTGGTGTTAAAAGTCAAAGAGTTAGCCGTTCATCTACGCGAACTGGATGACTCGGTAAAAGCGGACAACATTGAATCACAGCTAAAATCGGCTAAAGATCAAGCGGTGCGTGCATTACGCGATAAAACCGACATTTTTGAAGACGGCGGGCGCATCATTAAATTGGGGCCAAGGCATCGCTTCAGTGTGAACACGCAAGCACTAGACCTGACCATTATTCCACGCAACAATACGTTACAAATCCATTTAACCGGCACAGATTTTTTTCATGACATCGAGCATCCTGAGCTGGACAAACTGCGGGACTATTGGGATATGTCACGCGAGTCAGAAACCGCCGACGTTTCTCGTTCAGAATATCTAGCTGCACAGCTGTTAGAAGCGGCCAAACAAGGCACCGCAGAATTTGATGAAAATGCGCTCAGCGCGACGTTAACAGATGATGATAAATTGATGGCGTTGATTCGGGCATATATTGCGCCACGGTATAAAGAAGGGTACGAAAAAGGCATTCATGACCACGATGCCGCACAGATTTTAAAAGCCCTAATACCGGCTTTAGACAGTGCAGGTTTGCTCTCGTTTGACCCGGAGTGTCGCGCCTTGGCGATTATTTTCTGGGCGAACAGTCAAGACGGCATGAAACAAGAGAGCTGGCCATTGCGTGCGCAATCAGCCCAACACATGCGCGATGCTTTTCGGAATCACACGGCAATGGCGCTGTTAGCGGCGGAAGTGAAGCATGAACTGGTGCAGTTCAACCAGAAATATCATCTACTGAAATCAGATTTATGCCTGGTGCAAGCGGCTGATTATTTGGTTGAGGAAATGTCCAAAGCGCATTTGGAGTTTACCGAAAGTCAATACGCACGCCAATTGATGACAGCGTTCAAACGCGAGATGGAGGACAAAAGCGCTTGGCATGATTATCAACATGCTTTAGACAAAATGAAAGGCCAAATTGGGGTGCGCTGGGAAATCTCGCAATCCTGGTTGCAGGCTTTTGTCAGTGCGCATGAAATGACCCATTTACAGGCTTACATACCGGAAGCGGTGGCCATACTAAACGCCGAAGGGCGGGTCTCACGCTTAGCCACGCAAGCGGATCTTGAAATCACCGTGACTGACTTGATGGCAGAACACCCACGCATTCAAAATCGTTCGCTATCCTTTGCATTGGATGAATTTTTATCCCGTATGAATCACCACCGTCACGTGGTTGTGCCGGGTTATCAGCGCTTTTTAGCCCTACGACAAGAGATTGCCGAGGCGGAAAAAGACAAGCTGCGTTTGCATGAATTTAAAGCCAAGCCATTATCTTCATTCGTTCGAAACCGCTTAATCAATGAAGTCTACCTGCCCCTGATTGGGGATAATCTGGCCAAACAAATGGGCACGGTTGGAGACAGCAAACGCACCGATTTGATGGGATTATTAATGATGATCTCTCCGCCGGGTTATGGAAAAACCACCTTAATGGAATACACCGCAGACCGCTTAGGTTTGGTTTTCATGAAAATCAACTGCCCCTCTTTGGGGCATGATGTGCTTTCACTAGACCCCGCCACAGCACCCAATGCCACCGCCAAACAAGAACTGGAAAAACTGAATTTGGGGCTGGAAATGGGCACCAACGTGATGTTGTACCTAGACGACATACAGCACACGCATTCTGAATTCCTACAAAAATTTATTTCTTTGTGTGATGGCACGCGGCGGATTGAAGGCGTCTGGCAAGGCAACACCAAAACCTATGACATGCGCGGGAAAAAATTCTGCGTGGTCATGGCGGGTAACCCTTACACAGAAACCGGCGAGCTGTTTAAAATTCCCGACATGTTAGCCAACCGAGCGGATATCTATAACCTCGGTGATGTGCTCAGTGGCACAGAAGAAGCTTTTGAATTGAGCTACATCGAAAATGCCTTTACTTCCAACCCGGTTCTGGCCCCCTTAGCAACCCGAGATATGCAAGATGCCTATCGTTTAATCGACATGGCAAAAGGCAAAGAAATCGCGACCACAGACCTCAGTCATGACTATAGTGGGGCTGAAATCAACGAAATTGTGGATGTCTTTAAAAAGCTCTTTGTCATTCAAACGGTGATCTTGAATGTCAATCAGGAATATATTGCCTCCGCATCGAAAGCGGAACAATATCGCACTGAACCGTCTTTTAAATTGCAAGGCAGTTACCGCAATATGAATAAAATGACGGAGAAAGTCTCGGCCATCATGAATGATGCAGAGCTCATGAATTTGATCTCCGACCACTATCAAGGGGAATCCCAGCTACTCACCACGGGCGCAGAAGAGAACGTTCTGAAGCTGGCGATCTTACGCGGGAATGCGACGGATGCAGAACAAAACCGTTGGAATGATATTTTACGGGATTTTCTGCGGAATAAAGCCATGGGGGGAGACGATGCCGAGGTTGGGCACAAAATTGTCGGGCAACTGCTGGATCTTGGTGAGCACCTATCCGGTGTTAAGCAAACTCTGGATCAACACCTGGGCGGTGAACAGACAGAATTAACCCAGATTGAACAGGCCATTCAACAACTGAGCCAAGTGCAAACCAATGGCAAGGAGCCAGCGCAAAACATCGCCAATATCGACATGCAACCAGTTGCCGACGCGGTTCGAGAGGTCGAAGGTTTGTTGGAAAAAGCCCAATACCAGATCAAGGTCATCAACCAACCGTTACCTAATTTGGATGCTTTTTTACTCACGATTGCAAAGACCTTTCAAGAAGGCATTCTGCCCTTGGTGCAAACCATGGAGGGCAAGCTAGAGCTAGATTTAGGCACGCATCGGCGCATGCAAAGTGTGTTAGATGAATTGCAGAGTTTGCACAAAAGTATTCAGGGCACGTGAGCGCCTAGCCTAACCGGCTTCTAAGTGGTTGATCCGATGGAACGCGGCTATAGTATAAAACAACAACAATAAAACGGGAGACACTGATGACGATATTTTCCATCGTAGGCGGGCTGATTGGGTGGCTCGTTATCACAACCCTTGTTGTTAAACTTGTGGGCGGCTGGTTTAGCGCCGAGCCATTTGGGCTGATCCGAGCGTTCTTGGCCGAATTGGCGTTTATGTTCATGTTTGTTGTCTTGCAGGTGGGGTTATTGCTGGCGTTTAACGTCTTAGGGTTAAATGTTGATTTGAAAACGGGCATGTTGGTGGTGGAATGGGCGGCGATTGGGCTCATCGATTTTGTTTTTACCATTGGCCTGGGGGCTAGCCTGTTTACCATGATTTTACCCATGGGTTTTTCGACGGGTTTGTGGGCGTGGTTTTTCAGCCATTTTGTGGTGGTCACCGTGCTGTATGTGGGGGTGATTTCAATGACGGATTTTCGCCCGCATATCCCGATTAAACAAGCCCCGATTGAGGTGCAATCGGCGGATACGTCAACAGATGATTATGACCAGAGCTTAGTCTCAAGCCAGCCCGTTGAGATCAAAGAAGAGGAACCGGAAAAAACATTCACCATTGTTCATCGCAAAGGATATGAACCCATCAACGTCTCTCAAGCGCGTTCGTACATTAATAAATCGATACGTTACCGTTTACCCAATGGCACCATCAACCAAGGGATTTTATTAAGCGTGAGAAATGGGCGGATGAAAATCAAACAAAGTGCGGGCGGTGGCAACATTATCTATACCGTGATTCTTAAGCGCGTTAAAAAATTGGAAGTGTATGGCACCTGGGAAGAAGAAGTCTATCGCTAGCCGATCTTCTTCCCAAGGGTGAGGAGCCTTTTAGGCGCGTTGTCGCTGGCGCAATAAAAACACACAAAACAAGCAAAGCAAAACCAACAAGGGCGGTTCAGACATATGTTCCGCCGACTCATCAATGTCTAAATACTTCGCCGCGTTCAGCACTTGCGCTTGTTTTTGCTTTAAAGCGGCCATTTGTGCCGCATTTTCAGTCACGATGTAAGAAGTGACGGTCGTTAACACTTGATGCTCAAAACTCAACCGCACCAAATTTAACCAATCAGAATGACTGTCTTGTGGCTGCTGTAAATGGCGCAAGTACAAGTTGTGTACTTTTAACCCAACCAACCAGGGATTATCAGCGGGGGTGATATCCGCGACCCAAGGCGCCAGCGAGGCTTGCCTTAACGGCGCAATACTGTCTTCTCCCCGTGCAACCAGGTATGCGCTATGTTGCCCTTGTTGCCAAATCGATAGCGGCGGTTGTTGTGTGAGCAATTGCTGTGCTGGCAGGGCTTGATTGTTTGTTAACGCTTTTGCCCTGAGTCTGTTGTGTTCATCGAGCACAAAATACCGGTCTTGTTCCAAAAAGCTGAAGGCGATGTCATTCAGGTGAGCGGGCAATATCGCCTGCTCAATATGTGGGCTTAAGACGACGATAACCGGGTAATGGGTTGCGTCCGTATGATAACTGTTTAACAGCACGGATCGTATCGCAGCATCCAGAAACAAGCCCCCTTGTGCGTGGCTATCGCGAATGGCATTGGGCCAATCATCGATATACGCATAGGTGCGTCGTCCAAAATCGGCCAGCGTGATTTTGCTATCAGTCGGTGTGACGGAGTGTGTGTCAATGAACGCGCGAATTTGATCCGCATAGTTTGGCTGCTGTTCGGCACTGGTTTGTGACATATCCAGAATAAAATGGACATAAGGCTTGCGTTGCCGCGTCGGCAAGGTGGCGGCCAAGGTACTTGGGATAAATACGCTGCGTGCGGTGTGAACAATCGGGCTAGGGGGTTGTGTGTGATCGCCTAAATCAATGCTGTGCGTGTCCAGAGTGAGATGAATGGGGTGCTTGTGGGTTAATGTCAGGCTGATGCGGCGTGTTTGCTCCGCATTGAAAGGGAAGACGCGTAAGCTCAGGTTGCCGTCAGCTTGATAATACACCAATCCAGGGTCGCGACGTTGTGACCGAATATTATTGTATACCCATTGTGCGGCTTTCTTTTCAACCAAAACACCCGGTACCATTTTATCCTCGATCTCCAAAGCATACCCGGTCACCCAAGTCCCTTCTGGTAAGGCTAAATGGCTGCGGTATTCCGCCATACTGTCATGTGGATTATGTAAACGGATGTTCACAGTGCTCTGCCAATAAGCGCCTGCATCATGATACTCACTATGGCTGGTGACGGCTTCTAATTCGGCGTCTACAAAGGTCAGGGGGGTGCGCTCATAAGGTCTGTCCGAGGTATGAAAAAATAGCTGGTCTAAACGCGCAATTTTTTTATTTGACAGAGTCAAGTTATCCAGCACTAACCATTGATAATAACTGGATAAGAAAGGCGTGTCCGAGCTGAACAAACCATCGCCACGGCGGTGTTGTTTATCGCCTTTAAGTTTACGCAATACCGTGTCTAATGCCCCCAAATCAATCTCATCGGTGGTTGAGGTGAAATAATCCGGCTCGTAAACCCGTTGTAAAGCGCTGTGTAATGTTGAGCGGTCGTGTAAAAATTGAAGGGTAATGGCGGTTGGCAGGACTAACACCGCAGCCAAACTGATCGCCCATAACAGCGGGCGTGTGTAATGCTCGGTCAACTGTTGAAAATGTTGGTGTAACAAGCGGCTGTGAATCACCATGAGCACAATGGGGGCCAGCATCAAAACGCCGGTGCCAAAGATAATAATGGCGAAGACAGACATCGGTAAAAACGGCATAAACACCAGAAAGAAATACACAGTAAAAGCAAAAGTAATACTTCTGGCAACATACAAAGCCAAATTCTGAGCCGGGTTGCTTCGCTCGGGTAGGAGTAAACACAGGCCATTGAGGATGCACAACGTCAGGAACGCGGGGTGGGAAAAATCCCCGAACAAGTGATTGCCATAAAACAGGCCAGTGGAGCCCGAGTTGAGTAACAGCCCAGTGATGGGTAACACGAGTGTAAAAATAGTCAGCCAAAAATATTGTAACAGGTGAGAAGGCTGTCGGTGGCGCATTAACAAATACACCCCCCGAATCAAAAACAGCAGAAAAATCAGCGTGCTGATTAAGACCAAAATCGTCAACGCATGGGTTAGAAATCGTGCATTCACATGGCGAAAGAGGGGGGATATCAGGGTAAAGAACAAATACCAAAAAGTCGGGATGAGTGCAGACGCCGTGAAGCTTTTTAAGGCTAACCATTTTTCAGGTTGTTTGGGGGTGAACCATAAAACACCAAGAAACGTGGCATAAGCTAATGCGGGGACAATAAACGCGCCAGGATAGCGAAACAGGTTATCCTGATTGATCATCCAATTGGGAATGCTACTTGGAAATAACATATTTATATTTTTGAAATATAAATATAAATAACTGCCATACAAAAGCAATAACAGGGGCGCGAGCCAAATGGACACGGGTTTTTTGTGAAACCAACGCCACAGGGCATACGCGCTGATACCCAATAATAAGCCGGTTAAACTGCCCCCAAACTGCCACCAAAGCTGGCGCTGTTCATCATTTAATAACGTATGTATGACGTTATAACTTTGTGCGGTTAACCAAATCAACAGTGCTTGCGGCAGTGTGATGCAGAGCAGCACAAACAGCGGCTGGCTCAGAGGGTGATTGTGAAAGGCATTCTCATTCATTAGTTGTCACCAAAACAGGTTATCAAGGTTGAGGAAACGAACGACGGCGAAGTGGGCTGTCATTCAACACAGCCAGTTTAACAAGCGTATATGTCGAAATTGTGCACAGACTGTGACAATGTTGCGGCATTTGATGAAATCAAACAGAGGCGTCGATCAAACTTTAAAATGACCGAGTAAACCGCTGACGGTTTGTGTCAACGTCAGCAGATCTTGCATTTTGTCCTCAATATCCGTAACCAAGTGTTGTGTATCCTCACTGAGCTGGGTGGAGTTCTGTGTGATTTCACGGATTTGTGTGGCTTTTTGGCTTTGTGTTTGTGCCGACTGCACAATGCCATGGGTGATTTGTTCAATGGTATTGACGTTTTCTTTAATGTCATTCATCGAATTTTCTGAGCTGTGAACACTGTCGGACAGGGTGGTGGCAGTACTTGAAATCTCATGCATTTGTTTGACTAAATGTTGATTGAATCGAAAATATCCATCAATGGATTTGGAGATATCAACGGTGGTTTCTTGCGTTTTGGAAGACAGATGCCGAACCTCATCGGCGACCACAGAAAAACCCCGGCCATAATCTCCTGCGCGTGCAGCCTCAATGGCCGCATTGAGGGCCAGTAAATTGGTTTGTTCCGCAATGCTGGTAATCATCGAGACCATATCTTTCATCGTTTGGCCTTTACTGTTGAGCTCGTCGATGGCGGTTTGCAATGCGGCTAGCTGAGTCAGCATATGTTGTGTTCTGGATGACATGGCCCCCATATTATCGATGCCTTGGGTAATGGACTCCACCGCGTGGGACAATGCGCTAACGGTTTCTTCGGTACTGCTGCGAATGCTTTGGCAGACTTGATCGATATCGTGACCGGCGACAGCCGTTTGTTTGATCAGAATTTCCTCTTTTTCGCTATTGGCGCTGATGGCGCGCCTTAATGCATCCACTTTGTGTGCATTATCCGAGACAGCGCTGAAAGCTGAAACCACTTGTTGCAACATACTGCGGAGGGATTCCATGGTGGCGTTGAAATGGGTAGAGGTTTGTGCAATTTCATCTTGTCCTTTGACTTGAATACGCTGTGTCAAATCCCCTTGGCCTTGTGCAATGTCCTTGAGTAAATCGCGTAAGGTGACAACGGGCCGAATTAAATGCTGGCAAGATAACAATGACATGACTAGCACCACAGCCATTGCGACGACCAATAGAAATATCAATGTTGTGGTGCTTTGATCGGCTTTTGCGGTTAAGGCATGGTTACTCTGCTCAATCGCGCTGGCTTGTAAGGCAATAAACGCCTTGAGTGTCTGCTCAATGGTTTTTAAATGTGGGCCAACGCGTGTTCGAATCAGCAAACTGTCTTGTCGCCATTGCTCACTTTGGTGTGTGTTGATCAAGGTGTTCATCACTTTAATATACTGGGCTTGATAATCGATGAACTCTTCCAGGGCATCCTCTTGTTCTTCAGATAAATTCGTTTCGGCATTCAGTTGGGCAACAATTTGTGTGACGCCCTTTAAAAACAGAGAGACCTCATCAATTGAGGCGGTGGTTTTGAAGGCCAAAAAATGACGTATGCCACCCTGAACGCTTGACCAGTTGTAGCGCAAGTTATGTAAGGTGAGCAAAAGATCCGAATGGTCGTTTTCTTGCTCAAGCAGCATGTCGGTGGTGAGTTGCAGCATCTGTTGGCCTAAGGGCTCAAGAGATTCGGCGGCAATTTTCATCGCGGGGTAGTTTTCCAGCGGTTGCGTGACAAGCTGTCTTAAGCGAGTTCTATAGGCTTTGAGTTGTTTAACTTGTTGTGCGATTTGATCAACTTGGATTTTTTCATCAGCGGAGACAATATCACGTAAATCAATGATTAATTGGTCAATGATTTTCCAATCCTGTTCGGACGTGGTTTTATCCTGTATTGACTGGCTGAGTAAATAATGACCCATTGCAGCCACGGCTTTATATAAGGCCGTGGAAAACTCCAGTGAACGGACATAACGTGGCTGAACCTCTGTTTGTGTGATCGCGATGTCACGTTTGACCGCATTAAAATTCATCCAACTCATCCCCACCATGATGGAAATGAGGAGCATCATGGTGATGAGTCCGAGCCATATTTTTGTTTGAATGGTTTTGATCATGCAGGGGGTCCAGAGGTTGTTTGAGTCTAGCTTGGGAATGCTTGACCAATCTTCTATTATAGTCTGTAAAGTGTTGGCCACGGCTTGTCTTATTCTTGCAGGGGTAATTGAGGGGGTTTCGGCAGGGTTTCTTCGATGTCTGTCAGTGTGATGCGAGTCTCTTTTTTGTAGAATGTAGTATGCTATTATCTTCTTCAGTAAAGTTTTTGCTCAAATGATTAGTAGCTGTTTTCTTAGGGCGCTAAACCTTGGCTATGGTAAACTCTGCGTCGGCTGGATGTTGGGCCAAAATCGTTAGATCCACAGGGATGTTGTGTATTGTGAGTATGCCAAGCTTGAAGGGATTATTGGGTTTTACACTGATTGAATTGATGGTCACGCTGGCCATTTTGGCCATCTTATTGACGGTGGGTATTCCAAGTTATCGGCAATTGGTTGAAACGAATGCGATTAGTGCGAGTGGGAATGACTTATACGCTTCGTTACAACTCGCACGGAGTGAAGCGATCAGCCGAGAAGAAGCGGTGCGCGTGACGCCAACCGGTGGCGATTGGACGACGGGGTGGAATGTTGTGGTGGTCGCCTCGTCTAAAATATTAGATCAATATCTACTCGGTGCCAATGGGGTGACGATTACGCCCTTGGGTGCATTAAGTTCCAATGATGTGACATACAGCGCAACAGGCCGCTCAACTACCGCTTATAATGCAGCTCAAGATTATTTCGATGTGGTGTCTGACGCAGCCAGGCGCTGCGTGGTTATGTCCACAACCGGTCGACCCTTTGTAACTAAAGAAGATGAGTGCCCATGAGACAACAACATAGACATCAAGGCAGCACACTATTAGAAGTGATGATTGCCGTATTGATTATTGGCATTGGTTTGTTGGGGGTTGCCTCGTTGCAAGTCGCGTCTTTACAAGGGGCGAATGATGCGGATTTCCGCTCTCGTGCCACTGATATTGCAGTTTCCTTGGCGGATCGATTGCGGGCTAATGCGGGCGCAGATGATGATTATCGGGTATCGGCACCTGCCGATTGTGATACGCCCCCTGATGAGATTTGTGCGATGACGCCAGACGCAGCGGTTATCAGCAAGGCACCTTTTTTCCCGGCCTGCACACCTCAGCAAATGGCGGTGCATGATGTCTGGGAAATTCAATGCTTGAATGGTGTACAGGATATTCTGCCGAGTGGTTCCCTAACGGTTACGTGTGCGAATGGCACAGCGACTGATCCCTGCCCAGATGATACGACCTTTACAATTTCTGTGACTTGGCAAATGCGAATGGCAGAGCTTCCTGACCCTGAATCTGAATCTGAATCTGAATCTGAAGTGAAAACGGTCACACTGGAAACAGAAACGGTTACACTGAGCGTGATCCCTGGAGCACCGTTATGAAACGCGTTATGGCGGGGTTTTCCGTTATTTCACTCCTGATTGCAACCAGCATCGGGGTCTTTTTAATCGCGGGGGTTGGCAAAGTCTACGTCGACAGTAAAACCGCCTACAACGTGCGAGATGCAGTTTCTATTGCTAGCGAAAATGCACGCTTTGCGATTGATGATTTAAGGCGCAGTTTGTTGATGGCTGGTCGAGGCATTAACGCGGATATTGACAACCGTAGAAATTATGAACAGCGTGCCGCTGGCTTACGGACTTTTCCCGATGTGAGTGCCAACGGTGATATTGGTGCCAGCAGTATTGTCGATATTGATAATGTCGATCCTAACTTAGGTTCCAGTGTTATTGCCATTCGTCATGCGAGTGGGCCTACGCCTTGTCGCGGTGCAGGCGCGGTTTCAGCCATGACGACGGTGCGCTTTTTCGTGGATGCGGATACGGATGAATTGGTGTGTGAAATTAATGGTGTGACTCAAGTGCTGGTGTCTGGTGTGATTCGCATGCGTGTACTGTATGGCGTTGACACAGAAAACTTTGAAGGTGCTGTCGCCAATCAATATCTGACGGCCTCCCAATTAGAAGTGGGCCGGGTAGAGGCATCACATCCTTTTTGGAATAATGTGGTGGCGATTCGAGTGGGTTTGATCGTCAGTTCTGCGGAACGGGAGCTACCACTTAACCACCGCTTGAATGTGACAGAAACCTTTAATTTACTGGGAACGGATTTTACGATGCCGGATACCCGTCATTTTTACAAAACGGTGAGTACAACGATTTCTCTCCGAAATCTCAATACGATTGTTCAGAGGCAATAAATTATGTCAAGTAAAAAAAATGTTTGTATCATACAGAACCAACATAAACAATGCGGTGCAGCATTATGTACCAGTCTTATCTTTTTGACCATACTCACTGTTTTGGGCCTTAGCTCAATGCGTAGCACCACACTCGGAACAAAAACGGCAGTCAATCACCAATTTAAACAAATGAGTTTTCAGGCCGCAGAAAATGCCTTATTCAGATTGACCGGTAAGGATCGTCCTGATGTGTTGCTTCCAGGGACATCTACGTTGGACGCGTCGGTTCCCGTACAAAACATAAACTACTTTGCCCCCCCAGTGAGTAATCAAGGGGATACCTCGGCTGACTTAGAAATGTCGTTTATTGAGCGAAGTCCACCCGGTAAGTACAAATTTTCTGGTTTTGGTTTGAGCATTGTCACCATCGTTTACCAAGCCGATGCATTCGGAAAGACCGATGGTAGTAAAAGCCGGGCACATAATCGTATGCAAGTTGCATTACTCAGAGATTAAAGGCGAGCAATATGAATATTGGTTATCGGGGTGGCAGCCTACTGCTTGGCTTGTTAATGAGTAC
>Ga0256847_1000385_pt1 | contig 29029 bp, 23 predicted proteins | sample TeddybearmetaG_FD_189099 | JGI IMG/M metagenome (GOLD analysis project Ga0256847, IMG submission 189099) | Hydrothermal vent microbial communities from East Pacific Rise, Pacific Ocean - Teddybear | ecosystem: Environmental > Aquatic > Marine > Hydrothermal vents | place: Pacific Ocean: East...
CATTCAAGTAAATATATTCATCTGAATGACTATGACCATCAATAAAGCCCGGTGAAACAACTAAATTTTGGGCGTTAATTATTCTTTTACCCTTAAGTATTTTGTTCGTTCCAATATAAACAATTCGATCTTTCACAATGCCAACATCGAGTTTTATTGCGGGACTACCTGTGCCATCAATGACATCTCCACCTATGATAGCGATATCAACGGCCAATACAGACTTTTCTTGGCATGAACTTAGAGAAATAACCAACAAAATTGATAGCATAGAAACGTTTACAATTTTTCTAAAATAAGACACCATATACTCCTGGATAATTACTTTTCAATATTTAATAGTGTTGTTACACCAATTGTATTTTCAAGCAGCTCTTTTTTACTTGAGGGTAGTTTGAAATATTTACCATTTGACCATGGCTCAGAGAGGTGTTTATAGAAAGATGAAAACAAATTCCCAGAGACGCCTGGAGTTATCATGTAACGACTATTTGATAAATTCGATAAATCAATTATCTGTCTATATCGAGGGCCAAAATTTTGTGCGAATGGCTGCTCGGAATTGTAGTCAGTTCCACCTTGATTTACAGTATAAGGGCCTCCACTGTTTGAAACCTTCACATCAGAAAAATTATTAATTAATGGAATAGAAGTGAAAATATCATTTCTAAATACAGCTTGATGTACATTACCCCATCGCCAGAGTTCCATATCTTTACCAAAATTTTCGATAAGATAGTCAAGGCTGCTTTGTAGTGACAGACTGAGTATTTCATCGCAGGTTTCGATAATGTTCGTCGCTACATTATCGCACCACTGCGTTTTATTTTTGAGAATGTTAGAAATGACAGCAGGTTGACTGGAAAAATAATTCCCGAAATTTTCTTTTAATTCATCTTTATAGATCAATCGACCTAACTCTCTTTCCCAAGATAGATAAAGTAGCGGTTCAATCTTATTTTTATCCATACTTTGATCCCAAGAAGATAACAAATCAATTATTTTTTTCTGCTGTTCTGTTTGGGGTTTTGTTTTTAATAGTATGGGCAGTAATTTTCCTGCATCTAATGTAACTACATCGTTTTGTAGCGCCTCTGTGGAATCTATACTGTGTTGCTGAGCTAGATTAAGTTGCTGGGTTATTCTATTTGCTCTATACGGAGTTTCATGATCTTTCGAAATAAAATACGGATAGTTCCATGGTTCAGTTTTATTATTGGAATTTACTAAAAAACCTTGTTCCGGGTTATAAGTACTTAGAATATTTTTGTCGGTTAAGTAACCATCAATACTACTGGCATATAGCCAACCACTTGTAATATTGAAACCATCACCTGAATGTCGAATAGGCACCTTAGCGGGACTAACCATGCCTATATTCCCTTCTGTATCAGCATAACTAAAATTATGTGCTAATTCGTAGTCATTCAGCGCTAGATTAAATTGCTGCCAATTCTTTGCTAGGTTCATACTCATAAATGCCTGGCTACTCGTATTGCCATATAAAAATGTTGCTTCTGATAAAACGAGTACTCGATTTTTTCCATTTTGATCGACAATCTGACCAGCAGTTTCCTGCACGTCTGAAATTACGGGTCCATGAATAGTGCTGCGTATGTCAAATACAATATCCTCTTGGCCTTTAACTTTTATAGTATCTTGATAGGTAACGAAAGGTTGAATACTATCTTTTGTAACATAAAACCCTGGTTTATCCGGTACAATTTGTTCCCAATATAGATCGGCTCTATCAGCAAGGACATCGGTAATTCCCCAGGCTATATTCCGATTATGTCCTATCGCAAAAATTGGCATTCCAACATAGCCTACACCCGTTAAATCAAAATCAGGACCACTTAAATGAGCTAAGTAGTAATCCGCTGGAGCCTTAATTGGCCCATGGGGATCGGATGCTAATATTGGTTTACCTGAGACTGTCTTGCTACCGTGAATGACCCAAGTATTTGAAGCAGGAAATGATTTAATTAATGCATGATTAGAAAGAGACGATAGTGTCGCTAGTGACGACAAGTTATTTAGTGTGTTTTGCTGTTCTAATGATATCGATGTAGCTTCAGTTTTAGTGGAATTAATTTGAAATTTCGGATGTGTGATTGCCCCATCTTTAGGGTACTCAGGAAATAGATCATTGATTTGGCTGGATGATAATGTTTGCTGCATAATGGCTCTTTGTAGTTCATCTTGCCAATTGTTTGCCCCGAGTGAAATAAGCCCATAAAATGCAAAACAATCCTCCAAGGCCCATTTTGTTGGTTGAGTAGAAAAAATTATAAATTCAGGCGGTAACACTCCTTGTTGATTGTCAATATAACTATTAATGCCATCAACATAACGCTGGAAATTATGTTTGGTCTCTTGACTAACTCTAGCTAAACTCATCTTTGCAATTTTCGCACTATTGACGGTACGTGTTAATTTATCTACAGAGATGGTTGCCTCGCCAAAGATTTCAGATAGTTCTCCGTTAACCGCGGCGCGCATTATCTCCAGTTGCCATAAACGATCTTGTGCATGAGCAAAACCCAATCCAAAATATGCATCAGTTAGCGATGATGTATAAATATGAGGTATTGCGTTAGCATCACGAATAATTTCGAGGTCATTATCTATATTGTTGATGGAAATGCTTTGATGATAATCAACAACCGAGCTTTTAAGTATTAAAAACCCAATGATTAATATCATGACAATGGATGCAGTTATCCATTTAATTAGTAAAGCAAATTTACGTCTCAATGTGTTCTCCTAAACGAGCTTTTTTGATTAGCTCAAAGAGTTATCAATTTCTTTTATAATCAATTGTTTTAAGTTTTCACTCTTTTTGGGTCGCGAGACTCTAAGGTAAAAATAAACAGCCCCAAGAAGTAAGTACATAGATGCAAAGATAATTATTTTTAAGTTACCCCAGACGACTATCCCTAAGAATGATAAGGAGCAGATAATTAGACCGATAGAGAAAAACATTAATAATTTAGGACGTAATTTAAAAGAAGAATTTTCATAACGTTTTCGAAATTTTTTATGAACAAATAGCAATGAGAAGCCGAGAGCCAATTGCAGGACTAACATCCCAACAACTACCAACGTTGCCAAATCAGAAATTGTTCCACCAAATGCAATGGCGATCGCCGATAATAAAAGTATGACTAATATGCTATTAAATGGAACGTTACTCTTTGTTGATATTTCGGCCAAAACATTTGGTAATATCTGTACTTTCGCCAACGCATATACGTCTCTTGAATAGCCTAAAATTAATGCGTTAATTGAGCTGGCCGCTGCGGCTATTGCAGTGATAATAACCACTTCAGCTAGCCAATTCGGCATGATCCTCTTTGCTACTTCACCGACAGGAGCGCGTAGACCTCCTAACTCCGACCAAGGTATTACTCCAACTATTACTAATGAGATTATTGTATAGGCGAATAAAACTGTAAAAAAACTAATTCCTAGACCTAATGGAATGGTTTTTCCTGGATTCTTAATTTCACCTGACATTTCTATGATCAACATAAAGCCTGCATAAGAGAAAAAAGCTGGAACTGCGGCATTCAATACAGAACTCCAACCGTTCGGCATAAAAGGAACCAGTAGTTGGGAATCGATACTAATGGAGCCAATTAAACCAAACATAATCAGTGCAAACATGAAGATGATTACCAATAAAGTTTGCCATATTACGGTCTCTTTGGTACCTATGAGGTTAAGTATACCGAGGATGAATACTATGAAAAATGCGAGTATTTTACGATCAACAATCGGCCACAAAGCATTTAAATAGTCGGCAAAGCCATAGGCAATAAGGCCTGTTGCAACTGCAGCCGCTCCAATCATAAACCATATCGTAATAAACCCAATAAAAGGAGAAAGCAAGCTACTGATGGCGAAAAAACTAGCGCCACTCATTGGAAAAATAGCACCAATTTGGGCTGCGACAACACATCCAAATAAAGCCATTAGTGCCGCAAGTGTATAAGATACAATAACAGCCGGACCTGCTGTTGCTGCAAGTGAACCAGGTAAAATGTAAATAGATATACCGATAACCAAGCCAACAAGGGTAACAAATACACCACCTACACCAATGCTTCTTTCTTGTACCTTCAATTTTGGTCCTCTAAATTTATATTTGCCATAGCCAATTTTTTCAATTTAGCTTTGTCAATTTTACCTATTGGTAACATAGGCATTTTCTTAATAATGTAAAATCGTTTTGGAATTTTATAATTAGCTAAACTATTTTGGCATAAGCTTTTAAGCTCTTGACTGGTTGGAATATTACCTTTTATTAAAGTCATAAATGCGATACCCACTTGTTGAAAAATAGGATCGTTAACACTCACGACTATAGAAATATCAACTATTGGTAGAGTCTCAAGAAATCTCTCGATTTCACGAGGATACACATTATATCCTCCGGATTTATACATATCAGACATACGTCCAACGAGCGCCACGGAACCATCATTTCGCCAACACGCTACATCACCTGTATGAAACCAACCATCTTCAGTAAAGGCCAGCTTTGTCGACTCCGGTTGGTTAAAATATCGAAGCATTAGATAATTGCCTTTGAACTGTATTTCTCCCTGTTCGCCGCGCTTACAGTCAATACCTTGTTGATTAACTATACGACATGGCATTTGTTGTTCAGGGAAACCGATGCTGTCTCTTAAATCTTCTAGAGTCGCATTCTCCGCGCTGTATATAGTGTGCGCAGATGTTTCAGTCATTCCATACAAGACTTTAAGACGCGCTCCGGTTTTTTGAAGCTGTTTAATGCTTTGCTCGGGCATTGCTGAGCCTCCCCATAATATTATTTGCACACTGGAACTATCAAAATCTGAATAAGAGGGGAGATTCAGCTGAAGTAGAAACATGGTTGGAACGCCAGCCCAAATTTTAATTTTTTCATCCTCGATGGTTTTAAGCATTAAGGTTGGATTAAAACTTTCTTGGAAATGTATGGTGCCACCAGCCACCAAAGTAGTACAGCAAATGTCAGCAATACAGGCGACATGATTAATTGGCATATTACAAATAATAGATGGCTCGGATATCTTGAAATGTTGAGACTGTATTTTTGCTCCAAAGCAAAGGCCATAATGAGATAGTACCGCCCCCTTTGGTCGACCTGTAGTTCCAGATGTGTAAACAATGAGAGCCGGGTCTTCAGAAGCTACCGATTGAACTGCTGTGATGTAAGTATTCTTTTTTATAGAAAGAGTATTTGCTAAAAAATTCGGATAATTTATCGCTCCCTCAATCGGTGAATGAGTTGCCACAAGATATTCTAAAAAATCATTTTCCTGGTATAACGTTAAAACATCTTTAGTATAATTTCTCTGCTCAAATTCACTCATGGTAAATAGGACTTTAGGACGAGCATCTTCAATCGCATATTGATATTCAGCTAAACTATATTTTGGATTCAGTCCTATCCAGATAGCGCCTATGCCTACCGTTGCCAGAAAAACCGTATAAAACTTCGGCCCCGGAGTACACAACATAGCAACTCTATCGCCTTTTACAACACCAATATTTAATAGAGCTTTAGAACATTCATCAATTCGTCTATTGAGTTCCTTATAGTTTACGCGTTGGCCATTGAAAACTAAGGCTACATTATTTGGCGTTTGTTGAGCATACTGTAGTACATAATCGGTAATTCGATTAGGTACTGATGTCTGCAATTTATTGGCCATACTATTTGCAATTCCTAATGATTTTTTTCACTTATGTATTGTTATCAATTATTTTTTAAATCCCACTAATAATTCAGAGGTGGCTGGATTATTAATGGCTGCTAAAACTTCTGACATTTCCATATTTAAGGCATCATCAAGTCGATTAAAACAAGCTCTATTTATGGTTTTTTTCAATCCTTGTACGGATCCTTCTGGTAATGCAGTAATGATATTGGCAATTTCCATGGCTTTATTCATCAATAGGTCATCAGCAACAACTTTCCAAGCAAGTCCCATTTCGAGCAATTGTTTTGAGTTTTGCTTTTCGCCGAACAAGAGTAATTCTCGTGCTTTAATTAAACCGACTATATGAGGTAATAAATAAGTAACGCCGCCGGTAGGAAACATTCCCCATTTCATTTCCGGGAAAAATGCTCTTGCACTTTCTGTCCAGATAGAAAAATCACAATTTATGGCCCATTCGAAACCTGCACCTACCGCCCACCCATGAATGGCACCAATAATAAATTTATTGCCGTGGAGCATTTCGCGAGTGACATTTTGCAAGTTTTCTGCATACTCTGTATGGCTATCCGTTTCTTCTTTTTGGCTGATGCTGCTTAAGGTGTCTTCAATATCATCACCTGAACAGAAGGCTTTACCAGCACCACATAACAAAATCACTTTCACGCTGTCATCATTATTTGCGGCTCTTAACTCATGCAACAATCCTTTAATGAGCGAATTGTTTAGGGCATTCAAGCATTTGGGTCTGTTCAAAGTAATAATGCGAATATCATTTAGTTGTTTTGTCAACACAACATCGGACATAGTTATCTTTTCCCTAATTTGTCATACGTTTCGTGCAAAGGATTCTAGTAATATTTAATTCGTATTTTTATTGCTTAATGACGGGTAAAATTAATTTTGATGCCCGCAAATTGTCTCTGTAAAAGCTGTATATTGGAATGCCACTATTTGGATAACGATCAAACGTGTCCTTATCATGACCTGCTATTGCGAGTCGGATCGAATATCCTTTGGGGATGACAATTGAGGTAGGTAGCAAGGTAAATGCGACCTTTTCAATTTTACCAGGAACCATTGATGATGCATCTGCCTTTTTGAAGCTATGGTAAGGTCCAAATGTCTTAAAGTCTGGAGTTTCATCTGATACTTTTCGATGAATCAATCTGAGTTCACCCTCAGTGATCATTATTATTTCACCAGTTTCACTAATTGCTTCAAGGTAAGCAATCACCGCACCATCTTCATGTGTCGATGACATATATAATTCTACGATTGCTGTGCCGGTAATTTCAGTATCTTCTGAGAGAGGAGGGGAGGTGTAGTGTAATATCTTTTTATCTTCGTCTATTCTATTACTGTAATTAACTTCTGTTCCGCCTAGCTGTGTTGTCCAACGAGTAGCGTTACCTGTTCCAGCACTATAATTGACTATATAATTATCCTTTCCTTGGTTTAGCTCACCTGTAGTCTGTTTTAATGTGTTGTTATCACTTAGATACCAATCAATATAATGGCTGTTTTTGGGAGGCCAAACAGAGGTGCTTTTCCATTTGTTTTCACCCATTGTAAAGTAATCCAGCTTGTTTTTAATGGGGAGAACTTCAGCGTTATTAGTCAGTAGAGGGTCTAAAAATTCAAATATTTTTCCATATTGATCTTCAATTGACATATCAATAGGGTGGTCCTTGTCGTTTAAAGGGTTGGTATCTAACTTGGCGCCATGACTCCAGGGTCCAATAATATAATGGGCTGGTGTATGATAGCTCGCAAATCGGGACAATACACCTGCTGCAGTACCTGCATCTGTCCAGCTTGCCCAATGATAAGAAGGAACTTGATGTAATTCTTGGGCTTTTTGAAATTTGTAGATACTAACTGTATTTTCACAACTTGATTCGAAGTCATCTGCAATGGCTACATCATCTCGAAACACTGCATTTTTGAATGCTTCTTGAACTCCCGCATTGTTTTGATGTTCAGCTACCGCTTGATTTAGTAATTGACGATCATTATCCGTATCAACCGGTTTTACCCCCAATAATTTGGGTTGTTCCAAGCTTCCTTCTTCAGGACTTTTAGGAAATTCATTCCTATCTAACCCTCTAACTAAATCTCCCCAAATATCAAAAATCACCTGATTAGCCAGCCCGCCGGGAAATAGAATAGAGGTATAAAAATCGAAGTCTGTGAATCTAGGAACCGCTGCCTTCAAAGCAGTTGAAGGATCAAATGTTGCGTTCTCTGCAGTGTTTCCTGCATAAGATATACCAATGGTTGCGACTCGACCGTTCGACCATGGACGCTTGGATATCCAATCAATCACATGTTTGAAGTCGTTTGTTTCGCAGACTGAGAATTCTGTGCCTCTCGTTCCAAAAGAGGCACCACTACCTCTAGTATCTACCATTACAAAAGCATAACCTTTAGCATTCATTGCTGCTATAACCGAATTTTTTTTCTGTATGGAAGGCTCAAAGGAAGCAGCACGCCAGTACCGAGTGAATGAAATTATAGTGGGTAATTCTGATGCATCAGATGCACCCTCCGGTAGGAAAATATCTGCAGCGATCCGGACGTTATCAGGCATGGTAATATAGGTTGACTGTTGCACTACGTATCGATTTTTCAGTTTTTCGGAATGATGCTTATCCGGAGAAACAGTTGAACAAGCTGTAACAATAGTGAGAACAATTACTGATATTGCTAAAGGTATATATTTAGGTTGAGACATAACCACAGCTTCTCTTATCAATATTCAAAATTATACAAAACGACTATAGATTAACCATAGTATCAAAGACTGACTATAAGTCAAATTATTAAATAAGAAGTATTAAATTAGAACTTGTAGTACTATTCTAGTAATATTATCTAGAACTAAAAATGTAGGAAATAACCCCATGGCGCTGAAATCTAAGTCGAAACAAAAATCGAATAAAAAACCGACATTTACCGAACAGGCCAGAAAAAAGCAAATCCTAGAAATTTCCATGGATCTATTTAGACAAAACGGTTATGACAATACATCGATCGCCGATATTGCAAAGACAGCTGGAATTAGTCGGGGCGTTATATTTTACTATTTTGATGGTAAAAAAGAGCTAGGGGAAGAGGTTGTTCGCCAAAGTTTAGTGGATTATGGTCGATATGTTCAGACCCGAGTCAATAAGAAACTGAGAGCCTCTGATAAATTACTAGAGTTTGTAGATGCATGCTTAGATTACACCAGTGTACATCATGAGGACTGGATTGTGTTTGTTGATACCATTGGTCGAGTCGGAAATAACACTGAAAAAAATGGTGTTTTGGCTTGGATGAGTGAGCGAACTCAAGAGAACTTGGTTACTATTATTATTGAAGGACAAAAAGCCGGAGAAATAGAACATTATCCGGCTCAAGAATTATCCTGGATACTGCATGGTGTCGTCGATGGCTTGATGTCACTAGTTGCTATACAGCCCAATGAGCTAGACATTCCTGCTTGTAAAAAACTGCTAAAAACTATTTTAATAAAAGCATTTAAGCCCGCTGAATAAATCATGTTGATAGTTTCCATTTATCCCCAGAGTGCTTGAGAAGGCAAACTGACTACACCACCATCATTGTAGATTAATGCATCATCAATATCTGTTTTCAAAAATAAAGGACCATCAATGTCGACAAATTGGCAAAGTTGGCCAATAACATAAGATGGTGCCATTGATAATGAAGAACCTAACATATTTCCTACCATTAAGTCTTTACCATCACGCAGGGCACATTTAGCGATCTTCATGGCTTCAGTTAATCCTCCGCACTTGTTTAACTTGATATTGATCACATCATATTTGAGCGAGGTACTTTTGTATTCAGATAGATCGAGACAAGACTCATCGGCTCCTAGTTGTACATCAGAACGCTAGCCTTCTAACTCTTCATCTGCCCCCCTCGGTAAAGGTTGCTCTATATTGCTTTCATTGTGAAACCAATGGGTTTGCCACAATAGTCAGAAGAATATTTAACATAGGCATCGGCCTCTAAACTTCTGTCATCCCAACGCACAATAAACTGATCGTATTAGTAGGCAATCATGTTCCCTTTAATTGTACTTAGGTATAAAAAACAGTACCAACATATTTATATTTGTCATTGAGTCAATAATAATATATCATCATTCAAGATTGGAGGCGGTACGTAGAATCGGCGTCTCTGTAAATACTATCGACAACATGAGGAATAAGCGCATGAGCTTTGCCTATGAACAACCTACTAAATTGTCTCTAAAAAGGCCTGCCTTGGCTTTCTTGTTAGCAGTAGCTATTGGGCCAAGTACAACCGTAATGGCACAATCAAGTTCTGCCGCAAGCGCTAGTCAAGAATCAATATCAGAAGACTCAACTGACAATGAAAACGAAACAACTGAAACACAAAACGAAAATGCAGTAGAGACGATTTTTATTACATCGACAAGACGTAAAACAAACCTACAGTTGACGCCATCTAGTATTAGCGCAATTTCTGGTACATATCTCGATGACCTGGGAAAAACAGATATTCAATCATTCGTAGATTCAGTGCCGGGGGTTACTCTATCAGCAGAGGGGGGAGGGCGTAATCGAGTTGTATTTAGGAATATTTCGACTTCTTCACAGGAAAGTGGTAGTCCCTCAAGTGCCGCTTACTTCAATGATTTTCCGGTTTCTTCTGCTGGTGGTGCTCCTGATATTCGTTTAGTTGATATTGATCGAGTTGAGGTGATTAAGGGCCCCCAAGGAACCTTGTTTGGCCGTAGTGCTATGGGTGGAATAGTTCGATATATAGCTAATGAGCCAAATGTTGCCAAACTTGAAGGCGGTTTTAATAGTTACTATTCAAATACCGCTGATGGTGGTACCAACATCGGTGGTTCTGGATACATAAACTTACCAGTGAGTGACAGTCTGGCAATTCGGTTAGTTGCTTACAGCTATCAGAATGATGGATTTATTGATAATATTGAGCTGGGAATAAACGATTTTAATGACGAAGATGTTGTTGGTGGCCGATTCGCCCTTAAATGGTATTTAACTGATAAATTAGCGTTTGATTTCACCTACTTAACACAAACGTTAGACGGCTCATTGAGTAGTGTTAGTACTACACGTGATCCTGGTGATTTGAATGTTGCTGGGGACGAAGGGTCGGACATACCATTTGATGTCAATGCAAGAACTTTCATAGCTGGTGTATTAAGTAAAGAGAAACCATCATTTGATGTATTTAATTTAAAATTGGAACATGACGCAGATTCTTTTGTTACAACTCTCTTGGCAACCCGAGCATATAATAAGAGGAGTTTCCAATTTGACGATCGCGAATTTGTCGACGTGCGTTCGGGTAGTATTCCAGGAATAGGGCGACCTGGCACCGACACAGATACTGATACGCTTGAGTTTAGGTTAGTTTCTACTACAGAAGGTTTCTTTGATTGGATTGGCGGAGTATATTATGAAAATTCGGATGGTCTAACATTAGTTAACAATACATACTTGGGTCCAGATACATTGCTATTCGGATTTTTCCCGCTGGTTGATGGAACACTTGCCATAGACAATGAGACCATACTTAAATCAAGTGAAACTGCTTTTTATGGTGAACTAGGGCTGAACTTTTCTGATGATACACGGCTACTTTTCGGTTATCGACGATCAGATGTTAAATTTAATTCTGTTCAAACCAAAGCCGATGGTTTTTTTAATCTGCTACAAGGTTTCAATCTTCTAGTTGATATTCCTTTCAAGACTCAAGAAGATGTAAATACCTACAAATTTTCGTTAGAACACCGTTTTGATGATGATTTATTTGGCTATGCCCTTGCAAGTTCAGGGTATCGACGTGGTGGTTTTAATCAGCCCACGGCAGTTTCTGCATTTTCAACTTTTGACTCGGATAGTCTTTGGAACTATGAACTTGGTTTTAAGAAGACCTGGATGGATGGACATTTAGTCTCCAACGTGTCGGCTTATTATATTGATTGGAAAGATATGCAACTCGTTACTCAAGATCCAATTACTTTTGCTCGCGAGACTAAAAATGTTGGACAATCTTCAGTCAAAGGTGTGGAGTTTGATCTAGAATATGTAGCAAATGAAAACTGGCGTTTTTCATTTGGCGGCACGGTTAGTGACTCTAAATTGGAAGAGGATGTTCTTGATCCTATAACGGGTGACCCAATTGTTGCGGGCCGAAAAGGCGATAGATTACCGGGTTCTGCCAAAGAATCATTTTTCTTTACTGGCAAATATGCTCAGACCATCAATGGGGATATCGATCTTTTTTCTAATCTTTCCTATCGATATGTTGGTAACAGACTCAACGATTTTGCAGATGTAAAATTATCTTCTTATTCATTGACGGATTTCCGAATTGGATTAAATCATAGTAATGGGTGGAGTGCTGCATTATTTGTAGATAATGTATTTGACGAAGCAATTACGTATTTTATTGATCGACAGGGGCCAACTTTTGAACGAGTTCCTACCAATCGCCCAAGAACCCTTGGCGTTAATGTTTACTACAACTTTTGATGATAGTTAATCTTTCCATCAAAAACAATAAGCTATTTACCAGAAGTGAGGGAATGTCATCTTCGCTCTTTTATTGAATAAAAAGGATAGTACATTCGGTGTAAATTTTTCATCTGCAGGAACTCCAGGCGCAGGAACAATCACTATGCGAGGAGTTTCTCAAGAAGCATTTACACCAGTCGTTGGGATCTATCTTGATGATGTACCTCTTTCAAGTAATACGCCTTATGCTGCTGGAGCTGCGCTATTATTCGATGGCGTACTTGGCGATATTGAGCGAATATGGAGGAAGTTATGACTCTCATGTTCGTAATCCTGTTTATGAACTACTTAAATCCTATGCTGAAGCCATCGAGGTGGGGAGAAAGGCTCAGATTCCTGTAAAACTAGCTCATGTAAAACTGGTTGGGCTTATTAGTAAGGGTGTTTTCTCTGAGATACAACAATTGGTTAATGCCGCTCGTAATGATGGCGTTAAAGTAGCATCGGATCAGTATCCTTATGATGGCGCGTACAATCTATGGTTATGGGAAACAATTGCGCTACAACCTGATTTGGCGCCCAAAGATGAGAAACAACTAAATAGGGATTGGCTGGTTACACTTCTAAAAAATCCGATAAAACGCAAATAGCTCCAACTGTACAACGAAAACAACAAAGAGAATTTTAGCTGGGCGAAAGCGGTTGGCTACTACAATATGCGGATAGTCGTTTCTGTGGAACAACCGGATCTAGTTGGTAAGCATATTTCCGAATTGGCGATGGATCTTAACAAAAGCGAATTTGACGTGATTGTTGATATGGTTACTAATCCAAATTTAAATGTGAACGTGACGCTTGGATCGGTATTGGAAGAAAACATTCGAAATTTTCTTAGGCAACCATGGAATATGATTTCTAGTAACGGTCTTTGGTAGAAAACTAAAAATGAGTTAGTTTCTCACCCTAGATCTACGGGTCTTTCCCTAGAGTACTAGGACGATATGTCCGTGAGGAAGGGATACTTGATTTATCAGAAGCAATTTACAAGATGTCTGCATTTCCTGCTGACTTTTTGGGCCTCGGGAAGAGAGGTTATATTCGAGAAGGCTATATTGCTGATATCGCTATTTTTGATCCAAAACATATTATTGATAAATCAGACTGGACGCACTCAGAGCGATTATCTGTTGGAATGAGGTCTGTTCTGGTTAACGGTAATCTTGCTTTGGACGATGGTAAGATGACTGACAAAATGAGTGGTTACTTTGTTAAGCACGAAAGAATTTTTGCGAATGGCTTGAATTCACGAAAAATAAATTGGTAGATACTAAATATAATATTTCTAACGAATCTTTAGATTATGAAAACACAAAATGCGTTTCAACGCTTAATTTTACCTGGGCTGATATTCCAATCAGCAATGATTGGCGGTGGCTACGCGACAGGTAGAGAATTAGTTGAGTTCTTTTTAATACTAGGCCCCGTCAACAGTGTAATAGCAATGATAGTTGCAACCTTATCTATAAGCTTAGTGACTTCAGTAGCATTCGAATTTGCGCGTAGTTTTTCGTTGTATGATTACAAAACGTTTTTCAAAAAATTGCTGGGGCCTGGCTGGTTTGTCTTTGAAATAGCCTACATAGCGCTAATATTACTGGTCTTGTCTGTACTCGGAGCGGCGGCAGGAGAAATAATTAAATCCAATTTTGGCATTGCGGAATATTGGGGTATTTTTACTTTAATGGCAAGCGTCGCAGTGTTTGTGTTTTTGGGTTCTACTATAATCGAAAAATTTCTAACCTATTGGTCCATTCTTTTATATTTGGCTTATGCATTACTTATTATTTGGACTGTATCTGTGTTTGGTAGTGACATAAGTGATAATTTTAAATCCGATCAAACACCGATAAAAGCGTTTGTTATTTTCAAACAAGGTTGGACCTATGCTGGATATAACTTAGTTATCTTGACTACTGTTTTATTCGCAGTTCGTCATATGACAACTAGGAAGGATGCGCTAATCTCAGGCGTTCTTTGTGGGCCGTTAAGCATGATACCTGGGTTCCTGCTTTTGGTTGCTATGATCCCTCATTATCCAGAAATTGTCGAAGAGGTTTTACCGATTACCTACCTGTTAGATAGGTTGAACAGTAGTTGGTTTATCATTTTTTTACAAATTGTTATTTTTGGTACTTTTATAGAAACCGGTACTGCAATGTTACATTCTATTAACGAACGTGTTGCAGAGTCTTATCTTGAGCATAAAAAAACAATGCCGCAATTTATGCGACCTGTGATCTCCTCGATAGTGTTATTTGTAGCAATAGTTCTAGCAAATAAATTTGGCGTTATCGATTTAATTGGTAGCGGCTATTCATATAGCACTTATCTATTTCTGGCAATACTGGTGGTTCCTTTACTGACACGCGGGATCTATTTAATTTCAAAAAATAGCGCGCAACAGCTGGACGAAGAGACAAGAATAAAAGATGTCAAACATAGTTGAGTTTGAATATGCCATTATTGGTGCGGGTATAGCGGGTGCATCCATAGCTTACGAACTGGCAAAAGCAGGACGAACAACCGCGATTTTAGAAATGGAAGATACGCCAGGATACCATTCAACCGGCCGTTCTGCGGCTTTTTACGCGCCAGTATACGGAAATCATGCCGTACGTTGCTTAACGAAACTGAGTGGGCAGTTTTATAAGTCTCCCCCGGATGGGTTTTGTGAACATGAACTACTCACGCCAAGAGGGGCTTTATTTATCGCTGACAAGAACAGTGAAAAAAAATTATTAGAATTTTATAATTCAGTTAAAAAGTTATCAACAAACGTGAAGCTTTGTGATCTAGCGTTTGCCCTTAATAAAATTCCTGCGCTAAAGAAAGAAAGTGTTTCTGCTTGCGTGTGGGATCCTGACAGTCAAGAAATTGATGTGGCTAATTTACTCCAAGGTTATTTAAAACAAGCAAAATTATTTGGTGCCAAGTTATTTGTGAACTCCGAGATAAAGGCTATCCAAAAAGATGGGTTGGACTGGTTAATTACGACGGGGAAAAACTCCTATAAATCAACAACCATCATTAATGCCGCCGGAGCATGGTGTGATAGAGTGGCGGAAATAGCAGATATTAAGCCAGTTGGTTTACAACCGAAGAAGAGGTCTGTCTGTACTGTTCCTGTGAAGAATGAATATGAGATTACGAACTGGCCTTTGGTCGTTGATATTAACGAAGAGTTTTATTTCAAACCAGAAGGCGATGCATTGTTAATTTCTCCTGCAGATGAAACCCCTGTTGAACCGATGGATGCGTATACAGAGCAATTAGATCTGGCTATTGCAATAGATCGAGTATCAAAGGTGATAGACGTACCCCTAGAGAGAATTAGCCACGAATGGGCAGGTTTACGATCTTTTGTAGAAGATAAGAGTCCAGTTATAGGTTACGAGCCAGGCGAAAATGGTTTTTTTTGGTTTGCAGGCCAAGGCGGTTACGGAATTCAAATGGCTTCAGGTGCTGCTAAATTGGCGGCTTCCTTATTGCTGTCAACGCCCTTGCCTAGCGAATTGAATGAAATAAATTTTGAATTGTCAGCAGTGACCGTGGAACGATTCAGATAGCAATAAAATAACGAGAGAAATATTATGACAAAGACAACAAATCAATATCCCGTAGGCGAAAAGGTAATTCTACCTAATGGAAATGAAGCACCTCTTTCGAAAGCGTATCGCAATAATGATTTACTGTTTCTATCCGGCGCTCTTCCTTTTGAAGCTGATGGTTCAATCTCGGACAAAGACATCGAACATCAAACATCATTATGTTTGGAGCAACTCGAACAAACACTAAAGCTAGAAGGATTAGCCCGTACTGATCTAATAAAATTGACTATATGGTTAACCGATAAGAGTGACTTCGTAGGCTTTAACCTAAGTTACGTTCAGTTTTTTGGCCAGCATCGGCCAGCGCGTTCGACCGTTAGATCAGAGTTAATGCTGCCGGGAGCTCTTGTTGAAATCGAAGCAGTAGCCGCGTATTGAAGAGGGGTTAGCGATTATCTAAATGCTCCCTGCGTTTGGCTATAACGCCCTCGAGATTTTGGTTAGCGCCTTTTGCCCTACCTAATACATCTATACTCAGCTTTCCAGCGACAAGCATATCCAGTAGTTTGTCTTTGGTTACGGCGAGTTTATGTTGACAGCTTTTGTCATTAAAAATGTATCTATTAGTGGTAGATGTAATTACATTTAGCTCCATACTTGCAACAGTGCCATCCTCTAAAGTTGCGGTAATCAAAGTTCCTACATGCACTTTAGCTATTTCAGCCTCCAATTGTGTTCGTTTAATCTTATTTGCTTGTCGTTGTTCGCCTAGTTTTATTTTTGCTTGTTCCTTTTCCTGAGATATCTTTCGGCGCTCTTGTTCACGTCTTTCTTTAGCTAATCTATTTTTAATTCGTAATTGCTTTTCGCGTTCGTGTTGTAATCTTAATTTTGCGGTTATATCAACATCAATTTGAGTGATCACGTTTTGGTATTGATCGCAAAAATCAGCGTGAAGATTGGTGATTTGATAATCGATGTCAGAAAGTATGTAATCCGGATCGTTTTCTGTATTTACTGCAATAGCTCTGATCTGTTCTATTTGAAAACTAGGCTCTGATGTATCATATATGACTTGCAAATTACCACTGTAATTGGCAAATACAATTTGTTTCTTAAATATATCTTGGCCAATGAGTTTACAGTAAGCTTCCTTGCTTTTGTGCTGTACGCTGTACCATCGACTTGCAGATGGATATTCTTTTCGCCATTTATTGGCTAAATTAGTATACAACGAGTCAGCCGAAAGTTCAGTCACATTAAAAACGCAATCAAGCTTGACGAAACCCTCTCTCTTTCTAGTTTCTAACGTCTCCTCCATAGCCAAAAAGTCTTTATAGAGCTTCTTTTTATCAGTGACGAAAGGATCAACTTTTTCAACGATACTATCAAGAGCGGGAGGGATATTTTCCGGAAAATACCGGTGGTATTTACTATCTACTTCTGCTCTAAAGGCCCAAATAAGGTAACTTAAATTCCTAGAAGTCTCATTCCATATATCGCCTTTAGGCCCATTTTCAATAAAATATTTTTCCAGAAATAGCGTATAGTAATTTTCTACAAACTCTAACAATATTATTGGGTAAAGACCATCACCAATACTGCGTCTTATTTCCGTAGCAACAATTGTTTTCGCCGTTTTTTGGGCGATTTTATTCTTGTAAATTTTAATGTTGTTGACCAGTAATTGACGACGTTGTTTGTTGAATAGTTTTTCTTGATTTTGTATTTCAGAATATAGATCGTTAGTGATTAAGGTTTTATCGCTCGAATAATACAAAAATGTCTTAAGTAAAACCTTGCAATGTTTGCTGCCAATATCTCCAGCGAATTGATCGATCTTGTACGATAGAACATTTATCTCATCTAGCATGCCTGGGAAGGGCGTTCCGCCGCTAATTACTTTACTAGGTTCTCGAGCAGATGCCTGAAACCAACTTAATAATAGAGAGTAATAGATCTTTAGAAAATGAGGCTTGGTTTGAGTATTATTAACTGTATTTGATATGAGTGCTTCAATTACAAACATTGCGGCGCGGTTTTTTGCCGATATTCTTTTTATACCGAGCAAAGTAACTAACTGTTTAACCACTAAATTATGTCTGAGATCGTTAGTGGCTGTGGAAGCATTTTTGTGGAACTGCTGACTCAACGTTCGAATGGCGCTAGAAAGATCATCTGCACTTGCGATGTTTAAAGTCGCTTTAGTAACCTTTTCCTCGACTTTTTCGCGTAATTCAAAATGTTTTACGGCGTCTATGTATAACTTATCTAGCATTGGATTACGACTCTACCAACTTACTGAGATGATGTTTTGATGATTGAGGTGTATTTTTCACTGAAATACGACTATTGCAAACGAGTTGCTGCATCTAAGCGAATTACTGAACCGTTGAGCATTTGGTTATCATTGATATGCTCTACCATTTTCGCAAATTCCTCAGTGCTACCAAATCGAGAAGGGAAGGGAATACCCTTATAAAGTGATTCACGGATGTCAGCAGGCACATCTTCCATCATGGGAGTTTCAAATATTCCCGGTGCGATAGCCATACAGCGTATTCCTGATTTAGCAAATTCTCTTGCTAGCGGCAACATCATACCAACAATGGCAGCTTTGGTTGCGGAATAGGCGACTTGCCCAAACTGACCTTCGAAGGCAGCAATTGAAGCGGTATGTATGATAACACCGGATTCATCATGGCTATTGGGAGTATTGGTTTGCATATGCTTTGCAGCGGCTCTTGTCAGCAAGAACGTACCAATTAAATTAATATCAACCACTTTCTGAAAATATTCGACCGGCATCGGGCCTTTTTTTCCAATTATTTTTCCAGCGCCAAGAATTCCAGCACAGCCTACAGCAAGATTAATATGTCCAAACTGCTTTACCGCTTGATCCACGGCTATATCTACATCCTTTTCTTTGCTGATATCAGTTTTACAAAATAGAACATTTCCCGCATGATTTGACTCAATGGTTTTTCCCTGCGCTTCATTAATGTCTAAAATTGCAGCTTTACCGCCTTGTGATACGATCCTTTCAACCACTGCCAAACCTAAACCGGATGCTCCACCACTGACTACAGCATGGGTATTTTCAAACGACATAGTTAAATTTCCAGATTAATAATTAGGTACGAATTGTATCAGTAATTAAAAACAAATTCGTAATTGAAAGAGATGCAATTTTGGGATTTCGATAATTAAGTAAAGCTGAGCCTAAATGTTGGAAATGAGGGGGCGCTAGCCAAAAATACTCAATATTTGACTCTTATCATCAAAGCGATTTTTGCCTGGCTCAGAGGTCTTGTTGGCTCGTTGAAATATCTCATTGATATCCGATAAGGTATCATCGTCTCGACAGCATTCGTTTTCACGCAGTGATTCCATCATGCTGCTAGCAAAATATTCGTATTCCGTTGCCCATAAATGAGGATTATTAGCTTGTTTCATTCTTCGACTAACCCGACCCAGTATGCCGTATAAACGTGGGGAATCATGGTCAACACAATATTCTTGTATGACTTCTTTCATCATTGAATATTGAGAGTTGGTGATTTTGATAGCATTTTTATTGTCGAATTGCGGTTGCATCGACTTGAGAATGGTCGGTATTTGTTGAACTGACATAACATCAACTCCGTTGAATATTTTCAGTAGACCTTGAGCTAACTGCGAAAAGCTAAGGTTTGAAGTTCGTAATATATCCTTTTTTGAGATGGATGTACAATTTATAACCAAAATATGGCTATAAATCAAACGATTAGCTTCAGCGGATCTAATTCATTTTATCCATTGGTTGATCAATTGATGGGGAATAAGTTGCTGATTATTGGGTGGTTTGTTAGGATTATTGATTAACGTGGTCACTGCATAACTAATAAGAAGGAATAATATGTCAACTCAACGTGGTGGTTTTAGTTCTCGTCTTGGTTTTATTTTGGCAGCTGCAGGTTCTGCAGTGGGTCTTGGAAACATTTGGAAATTCCCTTTTGAAGTGGGCGAGGGTGGTGGTGCAGCCTTTGTTGTTATGTATCTTGCATTCTGCTTTATTCTCTGTTTCCCGGTACTAGTAGCAGAAATCGCAATTGGTAGGAAAACTCAACGTAACGCCGTTGGAGCATTTACCGCGTTGGGCTATAAAAATTGGTCAATTGTTGGTTATCTGGGGCTGGCGAGTGGAGTCTTAATTCTTTCCTTTTATAATGTAGTCGCTGCTTGGGCGTTTGGATATTTCGTCGAAATGGTGATGGGTAATTTTGCTATAGGGAAAGGTTTTAGCGAGTTCACTAAGGATTGGGTGACGGTAGGTAGTTATTCCATCGTCTTCATGGCTTCGACAGCCTATGTTGTCTCCAAGGGTGTTTCTGGAGGTATAGAAAAAGCTGCTAAGATATTAATGCCAACACTCTTTGTCATGATTATAGGTTTGATAGCCTATGCTGTCACGCTGCCTCATGCAATGGACGGCATTCGATTCTATCTGGTACCCGATTTTAGCCAGATAAACGGGCAGGTTATTTACTCTGCACTGGGTCAAGCCTTTTTTAGTTTATCTTTGGGCATGGGCGCTTTAATAACTTACGGTAGTTATGTATCTAAAAAAGATAATATTGTCAGCGCGGCGGCTGCAATAACCTTGATGGACGTTGGGGTTGCCACGCTTGCGGGCTTTATGATCTTTCCATTCGTTTTTTCTCAAGGAATAGAAACCAACGGCGGACCGGGACTCATATTTGTAACACTTCCAGGTGTGTTTGAAACATTAGGTGGAACACTGGGCATTATTGTTGGAGCATTCTTTTTCTTATTACTTTCATTTGCAGCCTTCACATCGACTATTTCATTGCTAGAAGTTCCAACCGCTTATATGGTTGATGAGCATCGTCTGTCACGGAAAAAAGCAACTTGGTCGGTCGCAATTTTCATTTTCATTATTGGTATTCCTTCCATGTTATCCAATGGTGCAGTAGAAGCGCTGGGCAATTTTATCACTTTGCCAGGACCGGGCACGCTAGATTTCATGACTTTTATAGGCTTGATCGCCAGCGACACTTTTTTACCTTTAGGTGGCTTCTTAATCGCTGTGTTTACCGCTTATGTTTGGAAAAAGGAGAATTTTAACCTGGAAATGGCCAACGGTGATCCTGAAATAGAGGGTAGCTGGTTACAAAAATATGTTGATTTTGCTATTGGCTATATTTGCCCAGCTCTACTTGGCACTATTTTCATAGTGACGGTTTTAGATAACTTTTTGGGAATTAAAATTCTTAATATGGTATTTGGTTAAGGTGAACAAATTGCTCTCCGAGCTCGTCATAGAATAATAAATTTAATCTCAGCTAGCATATGGCTAGTTTAGGTTGTTTTTTGTGACTATTTCATTCAATTGGTCGATGATTTAGATCACGACCGCTTAAACTTAGAGTTTTCTATGCGCAAAAATAATTGGTTGAGCTTGTTACTAGCCACTTCATTTTCCATCAGTTTGTTGATCAGTTGCTCATCGGATAAAACGGATAAAGAAGCGGCTAAACAAACTCTAAAACCTTTTCCTTCTACATACGCTCCTTTGCCTTCAGAGACGTTTGTTATTGAACACGCGACAATTTTAACCGGTACTGGACAGCAACTAGATGATGCATCCGTATTAGTAGAAGACGGTAAAATTAAGGTAGTGGGCAATAACATCTATGTGGAGGCGGGTATTAAGCGGTACGATGCCAATGGCAAATGGGTTACCCCAGGCATTATCGACGTTCATTCTCATTTAGGTGTGTATCCTTCTCCGAGTATAGAAAGTACCTCTGACGGTAATGAAATGACTGAGCCGGTTACTGCTCAGGTTTGGGCTGAACATTCGGTATGGACTCAAGATCCTGGTATGCAGTTAGCCTTGGCGGGCGGAGTCACCACTTTTCAAGTTTTGCCTGGCTCCGGAAACTTAATCGGTGGACGCGGAGTTACTCTCAAAAATGTATTTGCCCGCTCGGTTCAGGGTATGAAATTTCCCGATGCACCTCATTCACTAAAAATGGCCTGCGGTGAAAATCCCAAACGAGTTTATGGTTCACAAGGTCGGGCACCTTCCACCCGTATGGGTAACGTTGCCGGTTATCGCGCTGCATGGATAAAAGCCGAAGCTTATCGGGAAAAATGGGACGCATATTATGAGGCGCTAGCAAAGGGGGCAGGCGGCGAAAAGGCCAAGGAAAAACCCGAAAGAACTCTTAAGCTAGAGACTTTATCGGAAGTTCTAAGGGGTAATATTTTAGTCCACAACCATTGTTACCGGGCAGAAGAAATGCTGGTAATGATCGATATCGCAAAAGAATTCGGTTATAAAATTGCAGCATTTCATCATGCGATAGAAGCTTATAAAATTGCCGATGTGTTAGCCAAAGAAAATATTTGCGCGGCTATGTGGGCAGATTGGTGGGGCTTCAAGCACGAGGCTTTTGATCAAGTGAAAGAAAACGTCGCTATGGTAGAAAAGGCCGGAGCTTGCGCGATAATTCATTCAGATTCGGCAATTGGCATTCAGCATCTTAATCAAGAAGCAGCTAAAGCGATGGCGGCGGGCAATAAAAATGGATTAAGTTTACAAGCTAAAGATGTTATTGCTTGGATCACTGCCAACGCTGCAAAAGCGATTGGTGTATTCGATCAGACCGGAAGTCTTGAAGAAAACAAAATGGCGGACATCGTCATATGGTCGCATAACCCGTTTAGTATCTATGCCAAAGCGGAAAAAGTTTTTGTTGATGGTGTATTGAGTTACGACCGAATGGATTTATCCAAGCAACCAACTAGCGACTTTGATTTGGGAATAACGGATCCAGAGGGAGAGCGGTTATGAAAAAATCAGTTGGACTTGTCGCCATATTCACTCTTGTCTATTTGAGTTCACCAACTCATGCCGAAGATTTCTTGATTGTCAACGCAACGGTTCACACCGTCACTGACAAAGGCGTTTTAGCGAATACCGATGTGTACGTCAGCGATGGTTTTATTATGCAAATAGGTAAATCGTTGGAAATTTCTGGAAAGCATACCTTGATTGATGCGAAAGGAAGACATCTAACACCGGGTTTAATTAATGCTTCCACTCAATTGGGTTTGGTAGAAATAAACGCCGCATCGAGTACAGTTGATTTTGCAACAACCAACGAAGATCAAGGTGCTTCTTTCGCTATTGCACCTGCGATAAATTTCAGATCGACATTAATACCGCAAAATCGAATTAACGGTTTAACTCGGGCGATTGTGCGACCTGCAGGCGGCACCTCTATCTTTCAAGGAGAAGGTGCAGGAATAGCGCTATTATCTACTCAAGAAGGATTGCTAAAAGATACTGTTGCACAGTATGCTCGTTATGGAATTGCGGGGGGAGTTATCACTGGTGGATCTAGAGCGTCAGCTTACAGTGTTTTGGACAAAGCTTTAGAAGAAGCTGACTATTTAAGACACAACAGAAGCCATTACTTACCCGGATATGATTGGCATTTTTCTCAATCGGTACAAGATCTTGATGCACTAAAAACGGTACTAGAGAAGAAAATCCCATTGGTTATTTCTGTTCATCGTAGTGATGATATCTTGAAAATGATTTCGCTGGCCAAAAAACATCATATCAAAATTATTATCGCCGGTGCATCTGAAGCTTGGGTTGTTGCTGATGAAATTGCGCGTTCTAAATTTCCGGTACTAATGGATCCGTTAAGCAATCTTCCTGGCTCATTTGAGTCCTTGGCGAATAGATTAGATGCTGCATCAATTCTAAACGATGCTGGCGTGAAACTAATTTTTACCGGAATGCAGTCAACCCACAATGGTTATTTAGTACGCCAGTCGGCTGGAAACGCCGCGGCCTATGGAATGGCTAAAGAGGATGCTCTAAAAGCAATGACAATAAATACTGCAGAAGCTTTTGGAATTGAAAATTATGGTCAAATTGATGTAGGAATGGAGGCAGATATTGTTATTTGGGATGGAGAGCCGTTAGAGATAACGACCAATGTTGATGTTGTGCTAATTAAAGGGATTAAGCAACCGATGGTTTCGAGAGCGACTCGTCTTAGAGATCGTTACTGGGATTTAAATGATAATAAAAATAAGGGGTATGTAAAATAATATGACTAACCAGCCAAGCAATACAAATGAAATAAAAAAACAACCTAGTATGTTAGATGCACTGATCCCACTGGTCTTTTTAATGATTTTATTAGCGGTATCAGTTTATTATTATGGCTCTGATTCTTCATATGGTGCCAATCAAATCGCCTTGATTTTAGCCGCCGCGGTAGCCAGTTTAATTGGTTTTAAGAATGGTTATACATGGGATGAAATTGAAAGTGGAATTAAGAGTGGCGTTTCTACGGCTTATGGGGCCATACTTATTTTGATGATGGTTGGGTCATTGATTGGCAGTTGGATCATTTCTGGTACCGTACCCACTATGGTTTATTTTGGTTTGCAGATTTTAGATCCTAGCATTTTTTATGTTGCGGCTTGTCTAATTTGTGCGATGGTTTCTATTAGTATTGGAAGTTCATGGACTACCGCGGGAACGGTTGGCGTGGCGCTGATTGGAATTGCAGCGGGTCTAGATATGTCGATGGGCATCACTGCTGGAGCGATCATTTCAGGTGCTTATTTTGGCGATAAAATGTCACCACTTTCTGATACCACTAATTTAGCTCCAGCAGTTGCAGGCACGGATTTGTTTACCCATATAAAACACATGGTCTGGACAACTGGCCCCAGCATTCTGCTCGCTTTAATTTTATTCACTATTATCGGTTTTACTCAGGATTATGGTGATGAGCCCGCAAGCTTAGGTAATACAATTGCTATTTTAGACGAACAATTTAATATTTCAGCGATCGCATTAATTCCATTATTTGTAGTTTTAATTTTAGCGTTTAAAAAAGTACCTGCTTTTTTAACCTTGCTAGTGGGTTCACTATTAGGCTGTGTTTTTGCCGTTATTTTTCAACCTCAAGTGATTGAGCGTAGTATTGAAGCTTACAAATACGAATGTTCGCCAGTTGTTACGACTCAAGATTTTAGTGAATGTAGTGTTAATAGCATTAAATATATTGATTCTAAAAGCTTACTAAACGTATCACTTGTTTTAGAAAACAAATCGAGCAAAGATGTAGTTTTGGAGGTTGTTGATGCAAGGATGGATCAAAAATTGATAGCGATGATTGATGGAAAAAATTATAAATTAAACTTTGAGCCGCACTCTGATCTACATAATACCCTGGATGCTGTTTGGCGAGCAATGTATGGCGGTTATGTTTCCGAATCTGGTGATGCAGGAGTAGATGATCTTTTATCGCGTGGCGGTATGTGGAGCATGATGAATACTATTTGGCTAATATTAACAGCATTAACTTTTGGAGCGGTATTAGAAACCGTTGGACTATTACAAAGAATAGTTAATTCCGTTCTTACCTTAGTTAAAGGAACGGGATCCTTGATTACTGCGGTTGTAACCACCTGTATTGGTACAAATCTAATGGCGGGGGATCAATATATTGCGATTGTACTACCCGGTAAAATGTACCGTGCAGAATTTGCAAGGCGAGGACTTGATGCTAAAAATTTATCCAGAAGTTTGGAAGATAGTGCGACCATGACTTCTGTGCTGATTCCATGGAATACTTGTGGTGCGTATATGGCTGCAACCTTGGGTGTGCCTACTTTAGTTTATTTGCCCTTTTGCTTTTTTAATATAGCCAGTCCGTTCATATCAATAGCCTATGGAATTACCCATTTTACAATAGCCAAAATTGAAAAACCAGAAACAGATACTGCATAGATTTGCAAATGAAAAAACTTTATTCTCTAAAAGGCAATGCCCAAAAACTAGATGGCGGCGCTATGTTCGGCAACGCGCCGAAAGGTATGTGGCAAAAATGGGTCGAAGTCGATGAACATAACCGCATTGAACTAGCTTGCCGATGTTTGTTAATTAAAGAAACATCCGATCCTAGTCAGACTCATTCTGGTGAGACAAGAAACATATTATTAGAAGTTGGGATAGGTGCATTTTTTGAGCCCAAAATGAAAAATCGATATGGCATAGTGGAATCTAATCATGTTTTATTAGACTCGTTAAAAGAAGTAGAGCTTAGTCATGAAGATATTGATATTTTGATACTCTCTCATTTACATTTTGATCATGTGGGCGGTATTTTATCGGAGTGGCAAGAGGGCGAGGCGCCTGAGTTACTATTCCCCAACGCAAAAATACTGGTCGGCAAAACTGCATGGGAACGAGCGTTTAATCCACATTTTAGAGATCGCGCCTCTTTTATTCCTACCTTACTTGATAAACTAAAGGATAGAAAACAGGTTTATCAAATTGATTCAAACGCTTCTGGCAAACTGTATTCCGAAATACTAGGCACCGATTATTCATTTCATTTGAGTAACGGTCACACGCCAGGAATGCTGCTTACTGAAATAAAAATGCCTCGAGGGCCAATTGTATATTGTGCTGATTTGATCCCCGGGGAACCGTGGGTTCATCTACCTATTACCATGGGTTATGATCGTTTCGCAGAACAGTTGATTGATGAAAAACAGAAGCTACTAGCCGATCTACTAGAGAGAAATGGACGGTTGTTTTTTACTCATGATTCAAATAGTTCTATGGGAAGGCTGGCTTTGAGTGATAAAAACAAATACCATCTCAGCGAAATTCAAACCGAGCTAAAAGGAATTATTGACTAGCCGCCTGAGAGTTCAAGTTTTCGTTTGATGGTGAATTAATCAACAGACCTAAAGCAAACAAGCTATCCGCGTTCCAGTATTTTAGAGTAACAATAATGAACATAATTGCAGAGTCAGCATCAAAATCCGCTAAACAGAGTCTAATGAAAAAGGAAGCGAGTGAAGCGGGTGAACGAATTAAGCATCAATTGGTTCAAAACCGAGATCGAGCGATTAAAATTTCTGAAGCTATCCGAAAGTATGCTCCGAGTTCCGTCATGTTTGTGGGTCGAGGCTCATCCGATCACGCAGGTACTTTTTCTAAATATCTTATCGAAATAGAACTACGAATTCCAACCTTTGGCGCGGCCCCTTCGGTGGCGACCGTTTATAATCGATCATTAAAGCTATCCAACACCCTTGTTATTGTGATTTCACAGTCAGGTCGCAGTCCTGATATTCTAGAACAAACGCGGCAAGCTAAAAACGCTGGTGCATTGTGCGTGGCGCTAGTGAATGATGAAAAATCGCCACTGGTGGATATTGTTGATTACGTTTTACCACTTTCTGTTGGAGAAGAAAAATCAGTAGCTGCCACTAAAAGTTATTTGGCAACTTTATCGGCAATCATTCAATTAGTGGCATATTGGAGTGAAAAGAAAGACTTAATAGAGGCTCTTGAACAAATTCCAGCGGCGCTATCTAATGCAGTAAAGGCAGAACCTCAATTGAAAAAAGAAGATATCGAAAATGTTAAGAATCTCGTCGTGCTAGGGCGAGGATTGGGCTATGCAGTCGGCAATGAAATCGCACTAAAACTGAAAGAAGTTTGCGCGATCCATGCTGAATCATTTAGTTCCGCAGAGTTTCTTCATGGCCCCGTGACACTTGTTGATGATCAATTTAAAATACTTGATGTTCAGGTCAAAGATGAAGCTCTTGATGTTCACAAAAATCAACTCGATGATATTAAAAGACGTGGCGCCCAGGTTGTCAGAATGCACCAAGTGACCGAAAATCTGCATCCAAGAATTGCACCTCTAGCTGTACTTCAGCGCTTTTATTTAGATATTGAACTCATCGCGGTTGCACGAGGACTAAATCCTGACTTGCCTCGCGGACTAAAGAAAGTTACCGAGACTATTTAGTTGAAAAACTTTAGGCCTTGAGAGCAAAAATATCAAAAAATAGAAAATGGCAAATACAAGAAATAATCAATGAACAATTTTAGATTAAATGTTGCGGAATTATTCGATGGCGAAAAGCTACTGCTTGATCAGACCATTGTCATCGAAGACGGTAGAATTAGGCAGATAGAAAAAAACAGATCCGCTGATACAAATTTGCAAGGTATGTTAGTACCTGGTTATATCGATGTCCAAGTAAATGGTGGAGGAGGTTACTTATTTAACCAAGCACCCACGCTCAAGAGCATCGAAAAAATTGGCAGAGCTCACCAACAATTCGGTACCACAGGATGGCTGCCCACCTTAGTGACAGATTCAATTGAACAAATGCACAAAGCAGCGAACGCGGTGGCGAAGGCAATTCGGGAAAAAATACCCGGCGTGTTAGGTATTCATTTTGAAGGACCTTTCCTATCGGTTGAAAAAAAAGGAGTACACTGTGAATCTTTAATACGGGAGATATCAGAAGCGGAAATTGAAATCCTGAGCCGTAAGGATTTGGGCAAAATTGTTGTCACCTTAGCTCCAGAAAATAGTTCTGCCGATCAAATAAAAGAATTGGTGGACAAGGGTGTTATTGTTTGTCTGGGTCATAGCAATGCAAGCTTTGAGCAAACAAATCAAGCGCTGGCAGCGGGAGCAACCGGTTTTACTCACCTGTTTAATGCCATGTCGCCGTTTACATCTCGAGAACCAGGCGTTGTTGGAGCGGCTTTGCTAGACGATAATAGTTATGCGGGTTTGATTTTAGATGGTATCCATGTACACCCCGACTCAGCTCGCTTGGCACATAAATTAAAGCAAAAAATAATGCTAGTGACTGATGCAATGCCGCCAGTGGGTAGTGACCAGACTAGTTTTGAATTCTTTGGAGATTCAATCAAAAGAGAGGGTCTGAGGTTAACCGATTCTAATGGGCGTTTGGCGGGTTCAGCCTTAGATATGAATACGGCAGTTAATAATGCTGTAAAAATGCTAGCAATTGATAAAACAGAAGCAATTAATTTAGCCTCTACCAATCCGGCGCAGTTTTTGGGTTTATCTAAGGATTATGGCAATCTAAAAGTTGGCGCGAAGGCTAGTATGTTACTACTGGATAAACGCGGAACTATTTCAGATGTTTGGATTGATGGGAAGAGACATAGCGATTGATTATCGATTGTTGTTCGCTTTTTTCGTTTAGGCAAAGCTCTCTATTGGGAGACAAGTGTGGATTAGGAGATCAATGTGCATAAAAATTT